>Ga0137308_100195_pt1 | contig 112399 bp, 88 predicted proteins | sample Inofrocosms_June_FD_97181 | JGI IMG/M metagenome (GOLD analysis project Ga0137308, IMG submission 97181) | Mouse cecal microbial communities from Vienna, Austria - N-Acetylneuraminic and N-Acetylglucosamine D2O microcosms_June | ecosystem: Host-associated > Mammals > Digestive system > Large... | reverse complement strand
CGGCATACGCTTTCTTGCTCCCGTGGGCTTGAACAAACGGATAGTGGCGTGACGGCTCAGATTCATTATAAGGAGAAGGCGTATGGCACACTGATTGGCCGATTGGAGTCTTGTGAGGGAAGCGACGTCACCGGAGCATCCTCACAAGGCGTTGAGGCAAACCGGTGTGTAGCCTTTTCCCATAGTCGGGGTACGGTCGGATGGTGTCAGTGACCCACCGGATCACCGTCACCATCTGACGGCACAACCGACGCCAACACCGTGAGCCGCCACGCCTCTATCCGTTTTCGCAGTGCAATCCTAAAAATCTGTGCCAAATAGCCTATAATCCAAATTAAAGTGTTATATTTGCAAAATAATTCCAAATACAACACTTGAAATGATATTGGAAATAACTCTCACTAACTTTTTCTCGATAAACGAGAAGATAACTCTGGATTTGCAGGCTGCCAACCTCCAGACAAAGGAGGCGCGTGCCCTCGCCGACAATACATTTGCGGTCGGGAATGAAAGACTGCTGAAAACGGTTGCCATCTATGGTGCAAACGCTTCCGGCAAGAGTAACATAATAAAGGCCGTCAAGGCGGCTGTGGATATGATACTCGACTCCCACAACTACAATGAGGGAGATAGTTTCGGTTTCAAGCCGTTCAAGTTCGGAGAAAAAGACGCTCCCAGTGAGTTCTATATACGTTTCATTATTGACGGGGTTGAACATGAGTATTCATTCAGTTGCACCCGTGATGAAATAATAACCGAAAGCCTGTATTATTATCCGAGGGGCAGACGTGCGCTGGTTTTTTCGCGTGACGAGCGTATATCCGGCGGCAAGAAAGAGAAATATGAGTTTACCAATGTTATCCGTCGCCCGATGGATGTAGCGTCCAACACGTCGCGCAAAACGCTGTTCATATCACGCGCAAGCCAGATGGACAGGGAAAAGGCGAAAGAGGTTTATCGGTGGTTTAACGAGCAACTGGTGTTCAGTTATAGAGGAAAAACGACGGTTGCCATAGACCGTTTCCTCGGCGACAACAAGGATGCCGTTCTCCGGGTGCTGAAAGCGGCCGACAGCGATATTGTAGAGTTTACATATAAAGAGGGTGAGCTTACCACGTTCCACCGTCGTAACCCCGCACTTCCTTTTGACTTCAATACCGAAGAATCGGAGGGAACAAAAATCCTGTTCAAAATCATGCTGACGGTCATGGATGTGGTACGCAACAACAAGGTGATGTTCCTTGACGAAGTTGAAACAAGTCTGCACACCCGCTTGGTGGAGTATCTTATCAGCCTGTTCCATTCAAGCAAATCCGCGCAGCTGGTATTCACAACCCACAACACACACCTGCTTGACATGACGCGCTTCCGCAAGGATCAGATTTTCTTTGTCAACAAGCGCGACGACGGTTCATCTGATTTGTATTCATTGTTTGACTACAAGGATTTCCGGGAGAAAATGGATTTGGAGAAAGCCTACCTTCAGGGGCGTTTCGATGCCGTGCCGTATATCAACGAATTTGAGAACATCTGACTATGGCACGAAAAGCAAAGCAACCTAGAGGCAAGAAGATGAACCCGACATTCTTCGTGTTCTGCGAGGGTAAGACGGAGGCGGCATACGTTGACCTGCTGCGTCGCAGTTTTCGCGTGCCGGTGGAAATTATAGCGAGGGTAAGCGACTCCAACATATCACAGCCATACATTGACAGGTGTAAGCGCGACAGGTTTACAACATCGGAGGATAAGACATTTTTGATGTTTGACCTTGATGTGCCGGGTATGCTGGAACGTTTGCAAAAGATAAAAGATGCCGTGTTACTACTTTCCAATCCCAGTATCGAATATTGGTTTCTGTTACATTATAAGGACACCAACAAGGAGCTGTCATCTGCCGAATGTCTTGCAATGCTGAAAGGAATAGACGCGGATTACCAGAAAGGCGTATTCTCCACGGCAATGAAAAAGGTCTTGATAGACGCGATTGAAGATGCCGTCAAACGAGCAAAATCAAAAGAGGCATACACCAATCCGTCATCAACAATTCACCTGCTGACCGATGAAATAACTGCTGTCAAAAGATAGTTGCAGGAAGCGTTTTCGGCTGAAAACAGCACGGCAAATCAACCGTGAGTCAGCAAAAGCCATTCTCTTATGGAATACTTGGATTTGGCATTTTGAACCGTGAGCCGGAAAATTCCTGTATTCGTGAGTCCAAAGGGTTTTTAACGCTTTGGCTCTTTGATGATTGGGAATAAAATATTAACTTTGCATTACCGTATCGTCATAACGGTGAAGAACATTGAAGTAGCGGAGTGAGCCATTAGTGAGTCGGCTCTATACTCTTGCTCGCAACTCTTTGATAGCCAGTGCTTATAGATGAAATAACCCCGAAATCTCCGGGGTCACCAATTTTAAACTCAACTACTTGGTTTATAAGTAGTTGAGTTTTTCGTTATAGGTGTTTTGTCCACAAATTGTCCACCAAACTGAATCTTACACCTCACCGACATTAAAATTTTATGTTTTTGAATGTCGTTTGTCTGTGCTGAATGTCGGCGACATTCAATCGCGCGAACAAGTGAACGCTATTGGATGTTTTAAGAATCGTGAGTTAATGTTGACTCCCGTTAATTTTTACATAGCCAATGAGCGCCGACACAACCCCACCACCCCCACGACACAAAGAGCTACTCGACGAGTGGATTTCAAATAACTATGAAGAATACTGTGACTTCACTGAGATGATGCACTCGGTCGATGGCATCGGATTTGAGCGAGTATTTAATTTTGCGAGCAAACTCGCCCCCGGCTTCAAGAAGGCCGTAATATTGCGTATGAAAGATGACCGAGCAACCGACTTCAAGAATCTGGAAGAAATGCTGCATGAGGCTAAGATCGGCAACAAACTACTTGCCGGTTTTGAGAACCCTCTGCCCGATTCCATGATTACACCGATGCTTGCGTGGCTTTTTCGCGGGCGCAGTTTCGAGTGCATGGTCGAACTTGGCGAGGAACTCATCAGAAGTGGAAAGATGAGCTTTCTGCGCCGTATGGCTGCCAAACTTCTAATCAAAGGTATCATCAACACCAGTATCTCTATTGATGCCCGTACCGAAGATGATTGGCGACAGTTCTGTGAAGAACAAGATGATTTGGGCGTAGTCCCCACTGTGACACTTAAAATCGTAAGCAAATTCAAATCCGCGTCAACGGCTGATGAAACTGAAAATGCCGAGACCGCCGAAAAGAAAAAGCCTAAAACGAGGTCTGCCGAGCGAAAACCGCTTAAAGAACTTCTGACAGAAGATTATTTGCTGGAACTAATTGAAGAACGTGTCACTGTCAAGAAAAGAGCCAAAGATATAGCTATGCTTTATATCGCGCTTGACAAGGCTCACGTATTGCACAGCTGCACCATTGTTGAATTCCATTCCGCCCTTGATGAAGCCTTCGGCGAAAAGGCCGGTTATAAGAAAATCCATGTGCGTGGAGTGCAGGATGCCCACAGAACCTTTATGTCAAGGGTACAAAACAGACTGGTAATAGATTTCCCGGAGAACAAAGCGGAGTTGGCCGACATAAGAGATTTCCTCGATCTTCCGGCATACGCAGCAGTATAAAGACACCCGTTTTTCATCATCTGCCAAAAGCCATCTGACAAATGCTCTCAGGTGGCTTTTGGCATTTTTTGCCCTATGGCAGTACCTATTTTGTCAGGTTGTCAGTCGTGAGGCAGCCTCATATAAATTCGTTATTCTTCGTTTTCTTCGTTTACGAACTGAAACGAATTTAATCACCTGTCAATCAGTGTTATACATTTGCAACAGCACGAATTCTGTGCTTTCTTTGCACAGCTATTCCAAGTGGAACAGCCGACGGTTACGGGTAAAGTTGCCTCTCGTCACCGGGTATAACAATGGCGACATATAGGAGATTCTGAATGACAGATATTCTTAGCATTTTACAAACCGGAGCCAATGTCTCTCTGACAGTAACTCCACAAGACCTGTTCGATTTCGCCAAGAATGTAATCGAACTGACGAAAGAGCAGATGTTGCCCATAATGGTGACGGCTGCTCAGACCACTCTACTCTCACGCAAAGAGGTCATGGAAAAACTCGGTGTGTGCGAGGTCACTCTCTACAACTGGCGCAAAAGCGGATACCTTGAGGCGGTAAAGGTTGGGCGTAAAGTTTTCTACCGTCAGGAAGATGTATTGAAAACACTGGAACTGCATGGAGACAAGAACGGAAAATAATGGAATAGACCCCATGCTCGTACTCGGCAAAGCCGTCGATATGAGTGTAAGTATCCGGGGCGGGGATTTTCCTCTGGGCGCGTTGCCGTTGAAGATTCAGATAATCGTAAAGGAGGCACACGACTGTTACGGCTATCCGGTGGATTATCTTGCCGGAGCTATGCTCGTGGCAGTCGGACTTGGCATCGGCAACACCCATTTCGCACGGCTCAAAGGAAAATGGGATGAGAGTGCCATACTTTTTATGGCTCTTGTCGGAAGACCGGGAGCCTGCAAGTCGCATCCGCTGAATTTCGCCATCAGACCGTTCGCCGAGCTGGACGGAATGGCAACACGCGCCTATATTAAGGCGTGTGAGGAATATGAGCGTCAGCGCGAGTTGCCTATAAAAGAACGCTCAGAGCCTCACCCTGTCGCCCCTGTCTGCAAACGGTTCCTGATTTCAGATGCGACACCCGAAGCGATGTTGCTTATCCACTCGCAGAATCTGCGTGGCATCTGTATGTGGAATGATGAACTTGCAGGCTGGTTCAAGAACTTCAACCGATACAACAAAGGTTCGGATGAAGAATACTGGCTAAAGCTGTTTAACGCAAATCCTTCCTTCTCTGATCGCAAGGGAGTAAAGAACTCGGTCTATATCAGCCGTCCTTTCATCTCGGTGGTGGGAACAATCCAGAACGGTATTCTCAACGAGCTTGCGCAAGGGAGCCGCACATCCAACGGTTTTATCGACCGCTTGCTGTTTGTCATACCCCATAATCAGGACAAACAGCCGTGGAGCGATAAAGAGCCGACTTTCGACATAGAAGAGGCATGGGCGCAGATTATAGAAAGGCTCGTCGCTATCTCATACGAAACGGATACAGACGGAAATATCATAGCTAACATCCTACCCTTTGCGCCGGATGCGAAAGCGAGACTTTACGAATGGCAGCGTCGGAACACCGAGGAATGTAACCGGGAGGAGTGTGATGCCCTTAAAGGAGTTTATAACAAATTCGATTTCCATGCCATACGGTTCTGTCTGATATTGCAGATGGCGAGATGGGCCTGCGGCGAAGCCGACAGAGAGGAAATAGACCTTGTATCGGTAGAGAACGCCATATCGCTCGTGGACTACTTCAAGGCGACAGCCACAAGGGTGCAGGGAATTATCCGCGATCTGTCGCTTTCGGAAGTGCAAAGGGCAGTAATCACGGCTCTGCCGGATGAGTTCACAACAGAGCAGGGAGTGGAGATTGCATCAGCCAACTCCATGCCGGAGCGCACATTCAAGGATTTTATTCGGAGATTTATCGGAATTCACTTTCAGAAAGTCCGTCATGGCGTTTATTCCAAACTTTGACCCTAACCCCGCATTTTCTGCACTTTCTGCATTTTCTCCCCGCCAAAATGCGGATAATGCGTAAAATGCGACCCTAATCTCGGAGAATCTATGAACGCACACCGATTCATGCTCCAGCCTTATAAGGGCGTGGCGACACGGCACACTTGCCCCGCCTGCCACAAGAAACGCTGTTTTAGCCGCTACATCGACACCGAGAAACAAATCTTGTTTCCTGATGATGTAGGAAGATGCGACCATGAGCAGAGTTGCGGCTATCATCTTACGCCAAAGGAATACTTTGAGCGCAATCCGCAATCAAAGCCAAAGCACTGCGATTTTGCCACTCCGTCAGCATGGCGAGCCAAGCCGACCGAGCTGCGAAAGCCGACATCCTTAATCGCGGCAGAGACTGTTTCACAGACTCTGCACGGTTATGAGAAGAACAATCTCTTTCTTTTCCTCCGCTCTAAGTTCGGAGCAGAGGACGCTCTCAGGCTGATGAAAGATTACCGCGTCGGCACCTCTAAGCACTGGCCGGGCTCATGCGTATTCTGGCAGACTGACATCAAATGCTGTGTCCGCACAGGTAAGGTCATGCTCTACGATGCAGAAACGGGTAAGCGCGTAAAGGAGCCGTTCAATCATGTTACATGGGTTCACTCGTTGTTGCGATTGCCGGATTTCAATTTGCGTCAATGCTTTTTCGGAGAACACCTTTTGCCGAAGAACAGGGGCAAACCGGTCGCCATTGTCGAAAGCGAAAAGACCGCGCTTGTGGCAGCTTACTATCTGCCCGAATATGTGTGGCTCGCTTCCGGCGGAAAAAACGGATGCTTCAATACTGATGCACTCCGTGTTCTCAAAGGCCATCAGGTTATCCTGTATCCCGACATCGGCGCGGCCGACCAGTGGCGGCAGAAACTGAGTTTGCTCCGCAATCTCGGTATCGAGGCAAGTATCTTCAACTACCTTGAAGAAGTTGCCACTGACAACGAGCGAACAGCAGGACTTGACATAGCAGACTATCTCCTGCAAATCGAGCCGGACCAAGCTGTCCTGCAATCTATGATACGCCGTAATCCGATGTTGCAGAAACTCATTGATGACCTGCAACTCACTCTTGTGTCAGTTGAACGGTACAACCCGGATACTGATACTATTCACAAACCCTCATAAACAGAAAAACAATGACTGCGAAGAAATCTCCGTCAACACTCGCATCCAAGTCAACCGAGTTGACCGATGCAACCAAATCCAAAGTATCAACTCTTAATCCCGATTTTATTATGAAATCAGATAATTCAACCAACTCCACTTCCACAGTTAACAGCGATAACGATGTTAACAGCACCACACCTGCCAATGCTGACAATCTGTTTGGCAACGAACAGACATCAACCGAGGTAACCGCCCCAACCGAGCAGCCGAAGCAACAGCGAATCGGCAAACAACAGCGCAAGTCGGACTTCGCCGAGTTCAAGGCGGCCTTCCTTGCTCCGGCAAAGCTGGTGAACCGCCATGCCCTGAACATTGAGGGCGACCTGTGGGACCAGCTTGAGCGCGTCTCCAGAATCCTCGGCGACCGTGGTACAACGGTAAGCAGCTACGCCAACGCCATCCTCGCCGAGCATCTGAAACAGTATGCCGACGACATCGAAATCTGGCGTAAGCTCTGAGATAGAAAGTCGGGATACCACTGCACCCGGTACACTGTGGGGCAGCTTCCCGATGAACGTAGTGAATTGGGAAGGCAAGGATATGTTTCGGGATTTCTTTTTCTCCGAAAACGACTCCCAAAACTGCGCGTTAAGAAACGCTCTTTGCCTCCACAATTCACCTAAACCATCATAATGACTACAATGAGTAAATCAACTACCCGAAAGGGCGGTCGTCCCTCTAAACCGACCGACGAGAAGCGCACCCATGTTGTGACAATCAAGCTCAACGATGCCGAATACTTCGACCTCTTGTCGCGGTCAAAAGCCGCCGGGGTAAAGATGGCAGAGTATGTCAGACACGGTGCGTTCCGCCTCACTATCGTCAGCCGTCTGAACGAAATGGAGACTGGAATTGCCAGAGAAATACTGAATCTCAGTTCCGATTTTAATCAGGCAATGACCTGTTTTCATCAACTCAAACTCCGCAGCGCGGCCAATAAATTAGCGGCTGTCGTTGACAGAATGTTTGACATTCTCAAAAAACTTAAACCCAACAAGGAGACCGACTATGTTTGCAAGAATCCTTAAAAGTGGCTCGTTTCACGATGTCGTAGGGTATGTGACACGCCAGTTTCACGACCCGAAAGAATACACGCCCGACACTTGGCGCATCATCGGAAGCGAAAATATATTCACCTCCGACTATGCAAAAATGGTGCAATCGTTTGAAGCTATACACGGATTTATGCCCGGCAAGGAGAATCCGGCGGGACATATCTCCATCAGTTTTGACAGCGCCGACGCTCCCCGTCTGACCGATGAATTCATGACTCAACTCGCAAAAGAGTATATGAAGGGTATGGGTATAAAGGACACTCAGTATCTCGTTGTGCGCCATCTTGAAACCGAGCATCCGCATTTTCATATCGTCTATAACCGTGTGAATATGTCTGGGAAAGCGGTCAACGAGCGCAACAATTTCAAGCGTAGCGATAAGGTTGTCAAGGCTCTGAAAGACAAATACGGACTGACATATTCGCCTCTCAAAGAAAAATATGAGCAGAAAAAGCCCGTATTCAAAGCCAAGATTTCTGCGGCCATATACGGCTGTAAGTCGTGGGATGAGTTCTCCCGGCGTCTCGCCTGTGCCGGAATTGATGTGAAGTTCCACGATGATCACAACACCGGTGAGCATATCGGCGTGAAATTTTCCGATGGCGATATAGCGATGAACGGCTCTAAAATAGACCGAGCTTTCACATACCGCCGACTGAACAATCTCTTTGAGCTGAACCGAAAGCAGGGACAGAGCCGCTCCGCATCTCCGACACCGCAACCCAAAGTCAAGGTTGAATATATCCAACAGAAAACACCCTCTCTGATTGAAAATGTCGCGGAGGCTACCATTGGCGCGATAGGCAATCTGTTCACTCTCGGTCCCGGCTTCGACCCGGAGGAACAGGCGTTCCAAAACGCCATCAAGAAAGAAGAAGCCAAACGTAAACGCAAATCAAGAAAAATCTGAATATGTCGAAATTCTATGATGACGTCAAAAAACAAGGCACGCAGATTGACGACCTGCAAAAGAAAGTAACCGACCACGGCACCCGCATCGAGACTTTGGAAACACAGGCAATGGCGATACCCCCGGCGCAAACCTCGGCTGTTCCTTCCGAAGTCAAAGTGGTGCTTCCTGATGATATTGCCCGTAAATCGGATATTGACGAGGCTGTAACCCTAATTGTCGGGAAATGTAAGGCTGGAGAAAGTCAACCCGCTGCCCCAGCGTCGATAACGGTCAGCCCGATGTCTGCCCTCGAAAAGGCAGAATTTGAAAAGACAACCCGACAGGCCGTTAAAGCCGAAATCGAAGATAGCCGAAAAATAGTAAGGGATAACAACTCAATGCTCAGGACTATCGCTAATCGTATTAACCGGGCAGATAACGAAGATGCCATGCGCCGCAAACTATATGTGACCATAGGCGGGTATGTGGTTTACACCATTCTTCTCATCGTGACTTTGGTTGAGCTGCACAAGCAAGACACCCAAATTGAGCATCTCAAACGTGTGGAGTGGCTATACCGCTGGAGCCGCATATATGTGAAAGACACCGAGGAGTATCAGGACTTTGAACGCCGTATGCTCAATGGCAAGAAAGAGGAGCGTGAAGGTATGAAGGCTAAAATCTTCAGTATGGAGCGCGATGCCCCGCAGTTCCTCTACTTCAAACCGGTCGATGATTGGATGCCCGAACCGCCCGCACCTCCAAAGGCAGAAGAAAAAGAGCAACCAAGCAGTCAGACTGCATCCACCTCTAAGCCACAATATCACAAACAAAGTTCACGACTGACACCGGCCGAGATAAAGGCAATCAAAGATATGCGGGCCAATCCGCATATCCCCGAAGACGCCAAACCCGAACTTCCCGAAGGCTACGAATAACACAACCTGAACGATACTCATTAACACCCAAAACGACAGACAACCCCGACATCGCTCTGAGGTTGTCTGTCTTTGTCTATGGTTGTCTGTCTTTGTCTATGTATGAATAAGCTGCTCTCTTTTATCTACCTCCAGCACTTGAACGGTCGGCGTTGGCATCAACATTTATTAGTTTCTGAGCTCCGCGTTTCTGATGTCCCCATTGTAGGTTATAGGATACAGATATATAAGGAATCCGAAGGTCAACACGCATATGCTTTACATTCGAGTTATAGTGATTGAGCTGCTTGGAGCCTTGGTCATATTTCCCGAATGGCATCAGCATACCGACTCCAAACTGCCATTTATTCCAATTATATGACAGGTCGATAATAGATAAATCCTCGTGCCATGATATTCTTTCGCCGTATAATGTTCGTGCGGACTTGGTATATTGAGCGGAAAGTACAAATCCATAATGGCTCAGCATCAGCTGTGCGTTTCCACTCCAGTTGTGGTTCCATAAGTAATAACCGGAACCTTTCATGCGCTCGGCTCGATATTCGAGGCTTCCTGCGGCTGTGAGCCATTTGGGGATAATTTCCACCTGTGGCGAGAGATTAAACACTATGTTCTGAAGTCCGCGGCTATTCTCAAACGTAGTAATCAGGTGGCTATCATCCCAATAAAGACTGGGGGCGATAGCGTTGGGCGATGAAAATGCCCTGATACCGAATGTGCCGTCAACTCGCGGAAGACTGAAACTGTAGCGAAAACTTAACATATATGAATTAGACGTTTTCAGTTTCGGGTTACCAATGTGCCACTGGAAGCCGTCAATCTGTTGCGGTGCTATGTTAGTTTCAGATAGCGAAGGAGCCGTCTGCCATGAAGAGAATCCTAAGCGCAGGCGGTGATTTGAATTGATTGAATATGTGATTGATGCCTGAGGACGAATGTTCCATGAACTATTCCCTTGATTGGATTCGCGAAAATGGAATGAGGTATATTGAGTACCTATGCCGGCTGTGAATGTAAAATTATTGATGCGCTGATAGTATTCGGCAAAGAAATAGGCTTTGTCCTGCTTTTGATGGAACACGCTGTTGTCAAGGTTGCGATAGGTGGATCGGTTGCGGTTAGCATTGTAGGAAGCACCGACTGTTAGACGTTTCATGTTCCATTGCTTGATATAATCAGCTTCGACCGCATATGCCTGATTGCAATCCGTGATGTATGTGGATACATCGGTCAACACATTCTCAGATTCCGGCATAAGTTCTCTATAGTTCGAAAATGAATGTCCGTTGTAGAGCGAAACTCCAAAATCAACCACGAGTGTCTGCTTATGGGGAAAATGATGTTCTAAATATGTAGAGAAGGAAGGCGTGGTGCCTTGCGAGCCATTGCCGTTATCAAGATAAATGTCACTGCCGTCGTTACTAAGCCGGAGCATTCCTTCATATCTTTCTTTTGCCGAGATATTTCTAAACCCTTGTAATGAGGCGTAAAACACTGTTGTATCGGGTTTGATGTAGCTGTAGGTGAGCCATGCGGAAGCACGGTTGTCGTCAACTGAGCCACCGAGCGGCTGCTCTCTGCGTGTCAGCGAATTTCCATCGGGATATGTAAATGTTTCGTTATAGTCACGATGGGCTTTGATGTCATCGGTCATTTTGTAAGTGGCACCCACGCTCCACTGCGATTTGCCATTGTTTAGCTTCACATCGGCAAAATAGTTGCCGAACCGTGTGGTCAGAGCGGGTTGGGCGTTTAGCATAAGCGATCCTCCCGCCGAGGGATTGGTTATAATGACGTTAAGCACATACGCAGCTCCGTTGTAGCGCAGTCCGGGGTTATCTATCCATTCCACTCTCTTTATCGACTCAGGTGAAAGTGAACGTACCTGTTCAATAGTTGCCTCTCGACCGTTGATGCGTATCTGCACAGCCTGTCCGCTTGCAGAAATCGAACTCATCACATCATTTACCGTGAGTGTGGGTATCATCAGGTTGTTGAGCAACTGCATACCGTTTTTAGAATTTTCGACAGCACTTTCCGATGGATAGAGGACATCCATGTCGGCTTTACGGATTACTTTTGGAGCCTGAATGACGATTTCGTCAAGAGTTTGTGCCGTAATTGTATCGGCACTTTCCTGCGCGATTGCGACAGCGGGAAGCAGAATCGCGAATACCGCTGTCATGATTTTTCTAAAGATTGTCGTTCTCATATTGCGATATGTTTTATTGATTTCACACCGCAAAATTATTGCTAAACCAATCTTAATGCCAAAGGTAAAAGTCTTAATAGCCTCATTCTAATTTACTGATAACCAGTATTAGTCAATGATAAAAGTCTTAACGATGCTCACTCGGCTCTAAATTCGTCTTAATTGTCAGCTTCCTGCCGCAGGAAAGCCACTATATCCTCTTTCTCTACGACACCGAGTTTTTTTCTCACGGATGATTTGCGCACATAAATCGTGGCGGTAGTCTGCCCCGTGATGACACTGATTTCCTTGGTAGAGAATCCTGCTACCATAAGAGCGATAATCTGTTCCTCTTTATCTGTAAGTATACTCCCATGCCGTTTATGAAGACGGGAGTAGAAGCCGGAATAAAGATTGTCGATTATACCATATACGCTTTCCCAGTTCACAAGGGAGGCGCCAGTATCACTTTCCACCGAAGACAATTTGCGAAGCATCTCCCGGTTCTGCTCAGTTGGTGTCTCGGCAACCATTTTTATAATGCCGAGCTGTTGAAGCATTGCTCTGCGCAAGATTTCGTTTGGAGATGAATCTTTTTGAGAATTTTTTGATTCATCAGCCAATCTCTGCAAAATTTCATTACGCTCCAGAACTTCCAGTGTCTTACGTTTCTTATTTAACGCATACCATAACAACGCTCCGGAAACAATCAACGCAACGAGAACGATTATAATTATCATGGCCGTCTGGCGGTCGTTCTTCGATTTGAGAATCAATCTTTGATTTTCAATTTCAAGTGCGCGTTGGGTTGCTTCCTGTTGTAGATACTGGGCATCAAAGAGGTTGTCTCTTTGGCTGTTGTAAATCTTAGCAAATGGAAGAAAACTTACTGTTCCCGTCCGTTGGTAGTCAAGCACTGTCCCTATTATATGCGCGAAACTATTGAAGTATCTTCTTTCATCTGTCGGGATGTTCAATGTTAAACTGTCAGCCTTAGCCAATTCGACAGCACTTCCAGTGAAATCGTGCATATTAAGTTTGGCCAAAGATTTCCAAAGAAGAATATATGGGATTGATGATTCGTTTGTGCAGGTATTTACCAGACTGTCTGCCCGATGAACGCTCTCCTCAAACTTTCTCAATTCAATGAGTACATCCAACTTTTCATATTCATAGACAAAGCGCTCCTTCGATTCGTCCTCAGCAGTTGTTGAACTGATAAGGTCGTTAATGACATCAAGCGCCTCATCGCTCTTTCCATTGAAAAGCAGTGCAAAATATAACCAGAATTTATATTGTGATTGCCGATCCGGGCTCTTATCTATAGCCATTAGCCGCCTTATATACATTTCGTTATCATTGTCGTAGGCCGTCAGTTGAACCTGCTTTGATAAGGGCTCAATCAGAAGGCTATCAGGAACATCTTTCAGTGACGAAAGTGAATCGAGCATTTCGAGAGCGGTCGCTCTTTCGCCGATACGAAATTTATAAGATGCCAATAATGTCGCGCTCCTGACGCTTCGCTTCAAATCCGTTCCTCTATAATAGTCGTTTGAAAAACTTATCATTGAATCGGATAAAGCGATATGACTTTGTCTGTTATGCGCAGATGCCGACACATAATAGTATTTTGCTTTAAGTGAATCCTGCGTCAGTTCGGCAGGATCAATAGCCCCCAATAGAACCAATGCACTATCAGGATACTCATCAACAATTCTTTCAGCGTTAGAAATAATTTTGGCATTTTGCTGGAAATGGGAACACGACACGCCGACACTTGCCACAAAAAATGCGACAAGCAGAAGCAGTATTGGACATCTATATAATAGTTTCTTTGTAACCATATTCAATGTAATTCATCTCTGTCCATTTGGCATTAAGGTCGTTATAATTAAATCTCAAAATGCGGATAATGCGGGAAATGCAGGTTTTAATCTTGATATTTACCAGTTTGCAGGGCAAATATCTCTTTCTGACGCTCAATTTCTGCGGTTAATTCTTCCTTTGTCGGGAGATAAGTCAGATATTTGGCTGCATAGAGTTGTTTGCTGTCTTTAAGGATTGAATACCGTGCTAAATCCTTACTTGTTTCCGAGCAAAGGAGTAAACCGATTGTAGGATTGTCGCCTTCAGAACATTTCAACTCATCGTACATTCGGATATACATATCCATCTGCCCGATGTCCTCATGCGTGATTCTTGAGGTCTTTAAGTCGATTAGCAGAAAACATTTAAGGATATAGTTGTAGAATACGAGGTCTATATAATATTCGCCTATGTCGGTTTTTATTCTCTGCTGACGGGCAACAAAGGCATAGCCTTTGCCAAGTTCAAGGATGAATTTTTGCAGATGGTCGATTATAGCGGATTCAAGATTGGTTTCCGAATAAGCAGCCTCCTGCGAAAAACCTAAAAATTCAGCGACAACAGGATTCCGCAGGAATTTATGCCGGTCTTTCTGATAATCTGCTGTCAATCGCTGCATTTCATCAATGACTTCGCCACGTTTTGATTCCGGTGTCTGGAGCAGACGATGATAATATTGGGAGCCTATGTTGCGGTCAAGGGTTCGGTAGCTCCAGTTTTCGGTAGATGCTTCTCTCAGATACCAATCTCTTTCATCCTCATTCTTTACACGCATAAGACGCTCATAGTGCATCCATGAAAGATTATTTGGCATTGGGCAGACACACTCCATGTCTGATATGGTTGTCAGAGATTCAGCAAGCAATGGTTGCTGATTCAGAAAACAACTCTTAAATTCAGCAAGCAGTGGTTGCTGAATTTGCAATCCCCTGAAAGAAAGGTAGAACTTTCTATAATTGCGGAGAGTGGTAGCTGAATATCCTTTGCCATATTCAGCCGTCAACGCCTCGGAAGCAAGCTCTATGATTCGTTTGCCGTATTCGGCACGCTCCCGGCCATGCTGCTCCTGTTCAACGATTCTTTTTCCAACAAGCCAGTTCGCAGCGACTTGAAAGAGGTCGGCGGCCTGATATGCCTTTTGTTTGGCGGTATATACTATCGCCTTTATATCGCTGATAAATTGGGCGTCATCAGCGTTGATATTATCGTATTTCTTCAGCTCGGATTTCATTTTGCAAAGTTACGAATTTTGTTGGGAATCAGGACTATTATCCGAGGATATTCACAAGATCCTGTTTCATTTCTTCGTCTATATCACGATAGCGGGCAAAAGCCTTGCTGCCCTCTTTGTGGCCCGACAGCGCACCGACAAGATTGGGGTCTTTGACCTCCTTATAGATATTGCCGATGAATGTTCGCCGGGCGAGATGGCTGCTTGCAATTTCGTTGATAGGCCGCTTTTCCTCATTGCCCGTGGTGGGATTCAGTACAGTCACAATACGAGTGATACCACACTGAGTAAAAATCTTTTTAATGGCATCGTTGTATTTTTGCGGGCTGATGAAAGGCAAAAGCATATTTCCTTTCTTACTGTCAGCATATCTGGAAAGGATATCTTTCGCACGGTTGTTGAGAGGCACACGAAGCACCTCCGGGCGTTCACCTTTGGTTTTGTCGGGAATATACTCCACAGCGCCGCCAATAACGCTGTCATCAGTCATACGCATCAAATCGGAAACGCGGCATCCGATAAGGCACTGAAAAACAAATATGTCGCGTTGCACCGCCAAAGCCGGATTTGCCGAAAGGTCAAAATCGGCAATCTTCTCAACCTCGGCGACGGAGATATAATACGGGCGCCCATATTTTTCAGTGCCGATTCCTTTGAAATTGGCAAACGGATTGTTCTGAGTATAGCCGCGCTCAATGCACCAGTTGTAGAACGCGCGAAACCGCTTGAAAGTGCAACAGATGGTATTAGCACCTTTTGGCAACGGACGCTTGGGCTTACGTTGGGTGCGTACTACCGCCGGAACCTCTTTATAAATTTCGGGATATTTGTCAAATAGCTCCGGTTCCGCTTTAAGAAAATCTCCAAACTTCTCAATCCATTCGGTCGTGAAATTGTCGATAGTCATCTTGTAATTGCGGTTTTCCGTTTTCTGAATATACATCTCAAAACGACGCAAGGCACGAGCAAGGACTTTGTAATGATTGGCCCTCGCAGCCGAAAGCGGATGCTTTTCAAGATACTCGTTAAACAGTCCGAAAAATGTCAGCTCCACTTTCTTAACCTCATATTTATCGGGGTGATTGAAGCGGTCTATCATGTCGCGGAAAAACTCCTGCGACAAATCTTCTTGCGGATTGTCGATACAGGCAGAGACAATGAGTTGCTCCAGAGCTGTCAGACGCTTTTCTATTTCATTAAGCACCTTTGCCTCTTTCTGATTGGCTCGCGGCATTATGATTGCGCCATCCTTGAAGCGTTTTGGATTCATATAGATGCCACTTTTAAGACGCAGACGCAGGGAGCGGGAAACAGTCAGTCGAAGCAGAATTTCCGCATCGCCCGAAGTGTTAACTTTTGTAGATATGTTTCTCGTGATTGTTGCCATAAGAAGTAGTTTAGATTAAGAACGACCCAAAGGTAAGCATTGTTGTCCACCACTCCAAATTTTTGTCCACATTTTGTCCACCAAACTTAAATCTGGGTACTGCTCGCTAAACTTCACCAAGACACAATCATCAACATTTATTCGCTTATATATCTCTATTATTCAATAAATTACATAACACGCCATATCATTCCGAATATTTAAGACAATTCATCTTTATTCATATTTATTGTTCTCTCCGGGGTCACAAGCCAAAGCGGCTAAATGTTGAAAAACGCTGAAATCACTTGATTTTCAGCGTTTTTTCTTTTGCCAAAATCGAGGAACACTGAAAAATATTGATGATGTGGTAGAGAGAAACAAAGTAAGAAATGAACTTGCCATCTCACGACTTGCCACCTCGTTGTGCAGTTCCATTGGCTCGCTTACCAATCCGGCACGCATAGCCAATACCCTCGAATCGGTGCAAAAGATGAAGATTGATTCCAAAACAGTATCGTCGTATATTGACTATCTTGAAACCGTTACCTCCGAAATCGCCTGGATTTCGGAGGTAACCTGTTTATAAAGCCACGTCTTTTCGGAGCAAGACAGCGGTGTGGTATGGTGACCGGGATGGGTCAAACCCTGCTTATGCAACGGCTATTCCTCCGATGCTTCCTCGTTAACCGATTCAAGGGCAAGAATGGTCAGCATTTTGTCAGACTTCTTCTCATCCTTCAGGATGGAACGCAGCAGCTTGGCCACTTTGGCTTCCTGCATAGCATCGGCGAAAGCCGCGAGAGTGCCATAGGTGGCAATCTCATAATGTTCCACTTTCTGTGCGGCAAGAATCAGCCCGGCATCACGGATTGCGGAACCTTTTTCCGTGTCGGAAATTATACTTTCAGTCTCAGAAAGAAGCCCCTCCATGGCGTCACATTTTTTCGTTTTGGGCTTCTCGCCCATCATATCGAACACCTGTTCGAGCGTAGAAATCTGATTTTCCGTTTCCGAAAGATGCGATTCGAACGATGCAGCCAGTTCCTTGCCGGTAGCCGCTTTCCGCATTTTGGGAAGAGCTTTCAGCAGGGCCTTTTCAGCCCACAATATATCTTTCAACTCGTCAATGAAAAACTCGCGGAATTCAGTGCCGCCCTTTTGGTCGTCTGCCGAAGCCTTTTTATCGGCCTTTGACGCAGTTACATCTTTTTTCGGGGTCTCTGCCTTTGATTTGGCATCCTCTTTTTTCGAAGTGGCTTCCTTCTTGGTTTTGGTTTCCATAATAAAAAGTTTTTAGCGGTTAGGAAATATTGCAGTGCAATCAATGAATGACTACCATTATAATCGGAGATTGTATGTGTAAAAACGGATGTAGCAGACCGATGGTTTCAAAACAATTCAAAAAACATTATAAAATGCCGTTAAACGAATCAATTACGACTGACGATACCGGTTACAGCCTTCAGATTTGTATATCTTTTATGGATTCAAATTATTATTTTTGTGCCGACATAGCTTTTTACACATGCAGGCAGACAATAAGACAAAGGCAAACAATATCATCACGGTAAGGCGGTACAGCTCCCCTTGCGGAATGCTGGTGATGGGTTCGTATGGCGGCAGGCTGTGTATGTGCGACTGGGAGGCAGGCCGTCGGCATGCAAATACAGAAAACAGGCTGAGACGCCTCCTGAACGCGACCTTCAAGGAGGGGTCATCCCCTGTAATTGAAACCGCCACATCCCAACTTGACGAATATTTCGCCGGGGAACGGCACAACTTCACAGTGCCATTGCTGTTTGCAGGCACCGCATTCCAACAAAAAGTGTGGAACGAACTGCCATGCATCCATTATGGCCACACCATGTCGTATGGTGAAATGGCAGCAAAAATGGGAATGCCGGATGCCGTCCGTGCCGTGGCCAATGCCAACGGAGCAAACCCGATTTCGATTATCGTGCCGTGCCACCGCGTGATAGGGAGCAACAAATCCCTGACAGGCTATGGAGGCGGCCTGGCAGCCAAGGAATATCTTTTACAGCTGGAGAGGGGCAATATCGAGCCAGGGCTGTTTCATCAATACTTTTTTGTCTGATATGGGAACAGATTCCCACACCAACATCCTAAAACACACTGTTCATCCGCCATTGATTTGCAACGCAAAGAACCATATTGACAGCATTTCAGGCTGGCATGTGATTGGAGGTTTCACGAAACTTTGTTAACTTTGCGGGCGGTAGCCGGGAGCCGAACAAACCTTCTCCTCACGGTGCCTTGCAAATGAATTATTCGATACTCGATTTCTTAGGGCTTTTAGGAGCCGTCGGCCTGTTCCTTTACGGAATGAAAGTGATGAGTGAGGGATTGCAGAAAGCCGCCGGCGACCGGCTTCGCAACATCCTGTCGGCAATGACGCGTAACCGTTTCACAGGCACCGTCACCGGATTTTTCATAACAGCCCTTATCCAAAGCTCGTCGGCATCCACGGTGATGGTGGTGAGCTTCGTAAATGCCGGGCTTATGACCCTTGGCCAGTCGATGGCCGTGATTATGGGTGCCAACGTCGGAACGACGTTCACCGCCTGGGTCATCGCCCTGTTCGGTTTCAAAGTCGACATTTCGGCTTTCGCCCTACCGTTAATCGGCCTGGCAGTCCCGTTGCTTTTCTCGAAAAAGAGCCGCACCAAGTCGCTAGGCGAATTCACCATCGGCTTTGCGTTCCTCTTTATGGGACTCGACATGATCAGCAAATATGTGCCTGACTTGCAGAGCAATCCCGAAATGTTCGCCTTCCTGCAGCATTACGCTTCGATGGGCTTCGGCTCAGTTCTGATTTTCTGCCTTGTCGGGATGCTGGTCACCATGATAATCCAGTCGTCGGCAGCCATGTTCGCCATCACCCTTATCATGTGCAGCAAAGGGTGGATTACCTTCGACCTTGCCTGCGCCCTGGTGCTAGGTTCGAATATCGGCACGACCATTACACCTCTCCTGGCATCGATGAGCGGCAACGTGGCAGCCAAACGCACCGCTATGGGGCACCTCCTGTTCAACCTGCTAGGCACCGTTTGGACCCTTGCGGTATTTTTCCCGTTTGTCGAGCTAAATTCATGGATTACCGAGGAAATCGGGCAAGGCGATCCTTGCGAGCTCTACCGTTATGTAAACACCCTCCAGGCCGACAACCCCGAAATGTATAACAGCGTGTTCGCCTCAGCACTCCCTACCGATACCGGCGACGTACTCCGGCACCGCACTGCAATCAGCCAGATGCAGATCAGTGTTTCATTCGGCCTGTCAATATTCCACACGGTGTTCAACCTCATCAACCTGAGCATCATGATATGGCTGACGAACGTCTATGTCAAAATCGTTGAGTTCCTCGTGCCCGCCAAGCATCAGGGCGATGACGAATTCCAGCTCAAATTCATATCGGCCGGTATCCTCAGCGCCTCGGAACTTAACATCAGCCAGGCAGAGAAAGAGATTCATGTGTTTGCCGAAAGGGTTGGCCGCATGCTGCCTATGGCACGCGACCTTGTGCACACCAAAGCCGGAAGCGACGAGTTCAACCAGACCTACTCCCGCCTTGAGAAATATGAGGAAATTTCCGACCGCATGGAGCTTGAGATTGCCAACTACCTCAACCGATGTGCCGAAGGGCGCCTCTCCAACGAATCAAAACGCCGCATCGCGGCCATGCTCAGCATCGACTCAGAAATCGAGAGCATAGCCGACTCAATGCTTGGCGTAGGCAAAATCCTGTTGCGCAAGCAACAGGGCAACGTGCATTTCAACGAGGAAATCTATGCCAATATCGACCTCATGTTCAGCTATGTGGAGAAATCGGTCGAATCCATGCTGAAAGTCCTCAATGACATAGAGAACGTGGAGGAACGCGACATCATAGCATCCTACAACCGCGAGCGTGAAATCAACAACCTCCGCAACCAGCTGCGCACAACCAACGTTGAAAACATCAACGACCGCCACTACGAGTACCAGAGCGGCATCTATTACATGGATATCATCAGCACGCTCGAAAAAGCAGGCGACTATATAATCAACGTAACCGACACAATCCGCGACGAATTCCGCCACCGGTAACACCCCGTGACACAGAACCCGTTCAACACCTGCCACGAAGAAGAGGCGCCGACATCGGCTGCCGACCGCGAGACATATGCCTCGCACGCACCGTCGTGGACATCGGGGAAGGAAGGGGTGGAACGCCCCGTAACCCCTGGTGCCGACTCAGGCATACTGGCACTCCTGGTCGGGGTCATAGCTCTTGTAGGGTTGAATATGGGACATGTGCGACGGGTGTTCCGCACCCTTCCGCAGGACTTGTTGTCAGTGCGACGCCGTGCCAACCTGTTTGACGAACACACCGCCAACGAGACCCGTGTAATCGTAGTCCTGCTGCTCGTAACATGCGTTATGGAAGGATTGCTCCTGTTCATGTGGCTCGGCTCGGCAACCATCCATGACCCTGGCAAAATGCTCACCACCGTAGGGCTGCTTACGGCCCTGGGGGGTGCCTACTACCTGTTCCAGCTTGCCGCATGCGCCACCGTAGGCTATGTGTTCACCGATTCCGTAAGTGCCAGCCTATGGCGGCGCGGCCTTAATGCCTCGCAGGTAATGCTGGGCCTGTCACTGACAATCCCCACCCTTGTCGCATTGTTTTATCCTGAAACGGCCCCCAGGATGCTTGTAGCGGCTGCAGCGCTCTATCTGACATCGCGAATATGCTACATTTCAAAGGGTTTTAGGATTTTTTACATCAATTTTCCCTCGTTGCTCTATTTTATTTTGTACCTTTGCACCTTGGAAATAATACCCCCTGTAATTCTATGCCTTACGGCATCAGAAATATGTGTAAAAGTGCAATGAAAGTTAACAAAATTCTCGTCTCACAGCCCAAACCGACATCTGAGAAATCCCCATATTTCGACATCGCGGAACGCTATGGAGTTGAGGTCGTGTTCCGCCCCTTTATCAAAGTGGAAGGTCTCAGCGCCCGTGAATTTCGTCAGCAGAAAATCAACATCAACGATTTCACCGCCATTATTTTCACAGCCCGCACGGCAATCGACCACTTTTTCCGTCTGTGCGACGAGATGCGTGTGAGCATTCCCGATACAATGAAATATTTCTGCACGACAGAAACCATAGCCCTCTACCTGCAGAAATATATAATATACCGCAAACGCAAGATTTTCCACGGCACCACCGGCAAACTCGACGACCTTATCCCGTCGCTCAGCAAGCACAACAAGGAGAAATACCTCTATGCTGTCAGCGACGTGCATAAGGACAATAACGCCGAGATGCTCGACAAGGCCAAAATCAACTACACCAAGGCGGTGATGTATCGCACGGTCAGCAACGACTTCACCCCCGACGAAGCATTCGACTACGATATGCTGCTGTTCTTCTCGCCTGCCGGGATAGACTCCCTGCTTAAGAACTTCCCTGATTTCAATCAAGGCGACATACAGATCGGATGTTTCGGGGCCGCCACCGCAAAGGCTGTTGAAAATGCAGGATTACGCCTCGACCTGGCAGCGCCCAGCCCCAAATCCCCGTCGATTACCGGTGCTCTCGACCTCTTCCTGAAAGAGAACCAGGAGTAACACGGCCATAAGAGAGGGTCTGGAATTTTTTCCAAAAGATTTTTAAACAATCTCTAAGACAAAGGCAACCGGCAGAATCGGCCAAAGCTACATCCGAACCAACATCACCATCAACCATCGGTTCACTAAAGCGATGAAAGCATTTTCCCTTGGCAAACGGCACAAGCTCTGTTCCAGGACTGCAATCGACAAACTGTTCGATTACCGCGAAAGCGGACAACGGAATTCGGTTTTAGCCTATCCGCTGAGAGCCGTGTGGGGAGAAAACACCGCCACGACGGCATCCTCAGCCAAGCGCGAACGGGTGCAGTTCCTTATCTCAGTGCCTAAGAAAAGGTTACGCCATGCGGTTGACCGCGTGGCAATGAGAAGGCGCATACGCGAATCATACCGGCTTAACCGGCATATAGCAGATACGGACAACAGCGAAAAACCGATTGACATCGCTTTCATATATATAGCCGACACCCTCGAACCTTATGCCCGGATTGAAAAATCCATGCAACGCATCCTGCGCCGTATATTTCCGGGAGCATTATAATTATGAATCCTCTGCTGAAAGCCCTGTCGGCTGTGTTGCAGCTGCCTGTATGGTTCTACAGGCTTTGCATATCCCCATTGCTTCCCCCTTCATGCCGTTTCACCCCCACCTGTTCGGAATATGCCATAGAGGCGCTGCGCCGCCATGGCCCGTTTAAAGGTTTATGGCTTACGATAAAACGATTGTCGAGATGCCACCCATGGGGCGGAAGCGGATATGACCCTGTGCCATAGGAATTTATTCCGGGATGAATTGAGAGGGAGGAATGAGTGGATTGGGTGGGGCAAATGATGGGGGCAGTTGGGTTCTGTGAAGTTCAGCGGGTTCAGCGGGTTCAGTGAGTTCGGCGGGTTCAGTGAGTTCGGCGGGTTCAGTGAGTTCAGCGGGTTCAGTGAGTTCAGCGGGTTCAGTGAGTTCGGCGGGTTCAGTGAGTTCGGTGAGTTCAGCGGGTTCAGTGAGACGGGATGCTATCCCGTCTCTACAAGCGGATAATCCCCTATGATTGATATACATACACATGATGTGCACAAGCGCGGTGCGGGAGTGGTTTGCGGAAACCCGGAGGCAGTACGGCAATGGTGCGACAGATGGCCGGATGGGGTATTCTCTACCGGGATACACCCGTGGGAAACCGGGAGCATAACCCCACGGCAGATAGAGCAGCAGCTGGAATTGCTGGAACAGGTTGCGGCCTTGCCGCAGGTGAGGGCTATCGGGGAAACCGGCCTCGACCGCCTGCGCGGGGCTGATGCCAACATGCAGGAAATGATATTCCGCCGCCATATAGAACTAGGCGAAAAACTTGGCAAACCAATCATTCTACATGTAGTCAAATCCTCCGACCGGCTGTCAGCAATTCGCAAAGAACTCTCCTCGAGGCTTACCACCCCATGGATATGGCATGGTTTCCGAGGCAAACCTCAGGCAGCACTTCAATTTCTAAGCACTGCCACCCCTCAATCACCCGTATATATTTCCTTAGGGGAGAAATTCAATTACGAAACTGCCGGTATTATTCCCGACAGCAATCTGCTCGCGGAAACAGACGACGCCCCGACCGACATAACAAACGTAATCAGAAAGCTGGCAGAAGTACGACACACCCCCGAACAACACCTTACGGAATGCATCAGCAACAACTGCACAGCCATCCTTGGGGGGCATACTATCTAAGAGATTGTCTAAGACAATCCTGTCATACCGCACATCAACGGTTCTGGAACTGCGTGGGGGAAAGGCCGGTCAGGTGCTTGAAGTATTTTCCAAACGATGACTGGTTGGTGAAATTCAACTCATAAGCAACCTGCTGCACGTTTTTACCAGAATAGCATAGCAGATTCTTGGCCTCTTGCAGCACATACTGGTCAATCCATTCGGCTGCCGACCGGCCGGTGGCCTCTTTAATAATCAGCGACAGGTATTTAGGCGAAATAAACATTTTCTCGGCATAAAACCCTATGGCACGTTCGCGTTTATGATGTGCCCGCACAAGCCTTAAAAAGTTCTGCACATAGTTAAGTTTCCGCGAATTGGGCTTTAACATACCGGCCCCTGCCTCGGCCTCTTCACCATATGCCATAATCTGGTAAGCCGCAGCCGACATAAGCGCACGTGCGATGTGACGGTTATAGGGATTCTGCTCGGTGGCATTGCGATGCAACAACTCGAAATAACGGATAAGGAGCGACACCTTTTCAGGCGAAAGGGTCAACACGGCCTTGGCCGAGGTAAAGATGTTGGTGTTTATGGCATTAAGATCGATATTGAGGTCATAGACAAATTTATTCGACAGGAACAGAAGATAGCCGTCAAGCTCCTCCCCCTCCCAGTCAATCGGTTTGAACACACGCTCAGGAGCCACGAAAACAACAGAGTTAGGCGGCACTTCTACCGTGTCAAGGTCGATTGTAATCTTAATGGTGCCTTTGACACCTATTATCATCGTATGCCCGTCGAACCGGCGTGCCACCGGGGCATAGAAATAGGACGTGTTGGTTGTTATATGCGACAGGATATAGTCTTGCCCCAGATGACTGTAATCGTCTGACACGTTTTTCAACCGGGCAATCTGGGCAAGCCTGAGAGGACTGTCGTCGAGCTGTCGTTTCTGTTTCATAAACGGAGATACACGTTTGGCACTGATTTTTTATTCAAGGAAGCCTTCCATTACTTTAAGGCAAAAGTAGCCAATATTTGGAGTTTTACACCGAGAAATAAGTTAATTACACTAAAAAAATGGAAGTTTCGGGCAAACTTGAGTATTTTTGCACAGAAGTTATCTCCGCTTCATCATGCAATTATTCAGATTCGGCCTAAGCTTTTCTTGCCATGGATAAGTCCGGTTACAAAAACAGAACACAGGGAGCGCTTGGAAAGGTGCTTAAATTCGCCATACCGTTCATTGTAAGTGTCGGGCTTTGCATCGCATTGTTCCGCGACATCGATTTCAACGAGATGATGCACGTAATAAAAACCGAATGCGATTTCCGCTGGATAGGGCTTATGCTCCTGATGGGATTCGTGCCTCTGGTGCTGCGTGCGCTCCGCTGGGGGATACAATTGCGTGCATCAGGTGTGGATGCCCCGGTCCACGTGTTGCTTTACAGCATTTTCGGGACATATGCCGTCAACATAGTTTTCCCACGACTTGGGGAGGTGTGGCGTTCGGGCTATGTGGCCTATCGCGAGGATGCACCTTTCTCAACCGTATTCGGCTCGATGGTGGCCGACCGCCTGGCCGACCTGGTCGTGGTAGGGTTGCTGACTCTCTTCACCCTCATTGTGGCACACGGCCCTGTAACAGAATTCGTCAGCGCCTACCCCAAGGCATATACGACGTTGCTTGACATTATCACATCCCCTTTTACCTGGATTGCAGCCGCAGCCTTAGCCACAGCCTGCTGGATGGTGCTTACCCGCTCACACAACCGGTATGTTCTAAAAATCAAGCAGTTCATGACAGGTCTGTGGGACGGATTTGCCTCCATCGCCCGCATGCGTGGGAAAATGCAATGGCTGGGACTCACGATATGCATCTGGGGATGCTATTTCCTACAGATGGTCATTGCCCTTAATGCGTTCCCTATGATAGCCGATATGCTACGTGACAACGGGCTTATCCTCGCGCTGGTGTGTTTCGTACTTATCAGCATATCAATGGGCATCCCGTCGAACGGGGGTATAGGCCCGTATCAGACAGCCCTGCTGTTCGGCCTGACCCTGTTCATGCCTTCAGACGTAGAACCTGCGGCATTCAAAACCACCGGCGCCGCCCTTGGCAACGTCATCATGGCATCACAGACCATGTTTATGATTGTAATCGGCATTATCACCTTCATCCTGATAGCCGTCGACAAGCACCGCCGACACCCTGCTACCAAGCAAGCATGACGCCCACGAAGTCACTACCCGGACTTCCATGCCACGGATTTGCCCCTGACGCATTTTTTCGTTACTTTTGCCGTAAATAGCCAAAGTGGAATCGTGACTTCAACAGCTCGAAAGAACCTCAATCCACATCCATAACCATAAATTCAATTATCACATTGCAAACAAACAGACTTATTCCTTTTGCCGTGACGGCTATAGCCGCCATTGCTTCCGGCATTAACGCCGCAGCCGACACAAAACCCGACACCTGGGTGGGATGCGACGAACTGGGACGCATAGTACCTTCCTCCGACAATATGGACGGGGGGATACCTGTACCCGACGACAGAGTAGAGATAGGTATGTTCTACTACATCTGGCATGGTACAGAAGATAAGATGAAAACCGTCTACGACATTTCCGAAATCCTTGCTGCAAACCCTGACAACCCGGCATGGGGGTCCGAACACCATTACCACTGGTGGGGGAAACCGTGGCTGGGATATTACGACGCCGGACAGCACGACGTCATTTTCAAACATCTGCAAATGCTATGCGATGCCGGGGTGGATTTCATCGCCTTTGACTGTACAAACGGATTAACCTATCCCGACCGAATCAACGAGTTTATCAAGGTGGTGCATGAACGCCGCGACAAAGGGATGCGATGGCCGCGCCTTACATTCATGACCCACGCGAGGCAAGAAAGCGCAATCGCATCGCTTTGGGATAATTTCTATAGCAAACCCGAATTGTCCGACCTGTGGTATCAGTGGGAAGGGGCGCCACTGTTGATGTGTGACACCGAGGATGCCGCCAACTATCCATCACTAACCCCGATATTGGAAAACCTCACCCTGCGCCACAGCTGGGCATGGACGGGTGGACGGGAAAACACCTGGTCATGGCTCGACTATTACCCGCAAGGGATAGGATACACAATGGCCGACGGGCGAAAAGTGCCGGAATGCATATCGGTAGGGAGCGCCCAGCACCCTACGACAAACACAGGCAAAAGCTACAGCCAAGGCTCGCAGCCACAGGTCAGCGCCCAAGGGGTGTGCGATTCCACCCCTATGGGGCTTTATTTCGCAGAGCAATGGCAGCGGGTTCACAGCCTGCCCTATGAGGAGCGGCCCCCCGTTGTTTTCCTGACACAATGGAACGAGTTCATAGCCATGCGTTTCACCACAGGCGACCATGCGGGGGCCGACCCTGGCAAAGTGCGTCCCGGTGCAAAGAACCAGCATGATGACGAATCATATTTCGTGGATGTCTACACCGCCGAATTCAACCGCGACCTCGAACCTTCTACCCATCCCCTTTTCCGCGATAACTATTACATGCAGATGGTGGAGGAGATTCGCAAATACCGTGGCACATCCCCTATTCCAACCCCGACAAGAAACATAAAAATCGACATCAACGGCCCTTGGGAGCAATGGGATGCGGAATCGCTGATATTTACCGACGACACGGGCGACCATATGCTGCAATCCGTAGCCCAGGACAAAACCTGCAAATCCCCCGGCAATGATATAGCCCACTGCAAGGTGACCAAGGATAAGCACAACATATATTTCCTTGTTGCAACAGCCACCGACATCGTTTGGGACGATACGCCCCGACGCATGCGGCTGCTTCTAAACACCGATTGCGACTACGCCACCGGCTGGCAGGGATATGACTACATCATAGAACGCGACCCGTCCCACGGGTACTTCACCTTGAAAAAAAGCACCGCCAAGGATAAGTTCGAATGGGAAACCGTAAAGGGTAAGCTTGATGCACGGTTCGAGGGCAGCCGCCTGATGATTGCCCTGCCGAAATCGGCTGTAAAACGCAAAGGCGACTTCGATTTCGATTTCAAATGGGTTGATAACTGCAACCTCGAAGCAGGCGAACCGATGCTGATGTATTCCGACGGCGACTGCGCCCCGAACCACCGGTTCAACTACCGTTTCAAAGGTTCGTCCACAACCAATAAACCGGAGGGTAAAAACCGGAATAGCATTTCTGTACATTGATGTCAAGGCATCGACTTCCGGCTATATCAAATGGCGCTGTGTCAAAAAAACAAGACACAACGCCATTAATCACATTATAAAATATAAAATCCCGTTGGTTACGGCACCATGACTTTGACAACGGTCATACCGGATTTCACGAGGTAGATGCCGGACGCAACAGGGATTTCCAGACGCCTGGTTCCACGGCAGGATGCAATCACCCGTCCGGCCATGTCTGTAACGCGGACATCCGCCCCATCTGCATTGGCAACTACGATGACACCACGACCAGCTGATACCGTAGAAAGCGCTTTATCTGATACTTGTTCAATTCCCGAACCACCAAGATTCAGCGGCTCGCTCAAACCAGACTCTCCCACTGCGACATAAACAGCCGACACGGCATAAGTAACACATCCCATCAACTGCACGAATTCTGTGAAGGAGGTTTCCTTAACAAGGGTAGTGTTTATGCGTTTGCCGTCACGATATAAATTATAACCATCAATCACCAGGCTGGATTTGCCTTCGGGTATGAATGACACGTCATCGATTCCGAGCGACAGGCCATAGGTATGGTTGTAACGTATGGCAAAACGTTTGGCGCCATTCGGCATGTCGAAGCTGTAAGGAGTCCACGTACCAGGCACTTTTTCAACTTTCTGCAACAATATAAAATCGGCAGGGGAAACGGCTTCAGCTAACGAATACAGTATTTCAAAGCTTTCCTCTGCTTCATATGGATTGAGAGAGCGTGCCATAAGGGTTACGGATTGTTTGCCGCCGAACAGAGCGGGGGATATCGCCCAGTCATCGTTGGCAATATACTCAACATCTCCATTTTCGTTGGTTTTCGGGAGGCAAAAGATGGTCGACAGACATTTGTTGCCGGAGAAAGCGGCAAACGCTTCGGGCAAACCAGGTAGCGAGGCATCGCTTACAAACCATGAGAGCGCCGCACCATAGTCGATTCCAGGCATCATAAAATTCCCTATTTGGCCTATTGCAGCTTGATCGGCATCAACAAAAGTCCAACCTCCGGCACCGGTCTTTATCCATGATTCAAAAGTTTCAAAATCTTCTGTAACTCGGTCTGGAACTGCCGAGGCAACATCTGGAGCATCCCATGTCAGCAACACGCTGTTCACATCAGCCGTTCCGTTGAGGTTGCGCGGAATAGGATAATCCGGGAGAACCAGTTTTACAACCTTCTTGCCCGAAACGTTGTCATCCGGGTGTGTATCGGCATGATATTCAATAACGGCATGATATTCCGACATCTCATTGTCAGCTACCGTAAACACCTGGTGGAATCTGACAACCAGTGTGCCGCCGACACCCAGGGGAGCCGGTGCCTTGGTGCCCACATGCCTGCCATCACGGAAAAGCTTGACGTCAAAATGGTCAGCTTCGTTGACCGATATATTCTCAACATTGACCGTAACAAAGAACTCCTTATTGGCCTCAACTGCGGCCGGTGCGTTTATCGCCGTTACACGCAGGTCATGGTTGTCAAGTGACGTGACAACGATATTGTCAATCAACGTGAATTTACGTGTATAGGTGATGCCGCGTAGAGAAAACTGTATCACTTTGCCCTTGTATTTATCCAAAGGCACAACAACCAGATACCACCCGTCATCCTCCCCAAGAGTCCACGTCATGACGTTTTTCTCTACCTTGAAGCCATCACCACCGTTAACAGCTACCTCTATTTCATTCAGATCACCGTCATCACCTTCGATATTGTATGTATAAAACATCAATACGGGATTAGCCAGCCCTTCAAGAGAAATCTTTCCGCTAAACAGCGTGGCATCCGCCCCTTCGGCTTCCCCGAACATAGCAGCCATCCCGTTATCATTGTCATATGACCGTAGACCGGCATCATCATTATAAATGCTCCATATCCCTTCCCGGTTATCGCTGCGAATTAACGATTCAGCCTTACCTCCGGCAAATGATTCGCTCCACGGGGCAGGATACGGTGTGCCGACAGGCAACAGGTCGGTAACCGCCATCAGCGAATGCCCCCCTTCGGTATGCGCACGCAGGCCGTAGCCTACGAATCCCTGCCGGCTCCCAGGATTCAGGGCCTGGAACGTATGTGATGAGCCTTTAAGGTTTTCAGCAATATATACCGGGTCGTCCCCGTCGCTGGCTGCAATTATAGTGTATGTCACCAAGGCCGGATTCAACGGTTTCCCATCCTTGTCGGTGGTCACCTCTTCCCATGTCATCGTCACTTCACCGGGGACCGAGGTCTCGACAATCTTCACCCAACCGGGTTTGGCCGGTTCGTTAGCTCCTACAAAAACGGTCACCCCGGTCTTTTTTCCGGCGCCTGAAGCGTTATAGGCAAGTGCCTCGTATTTGTAATAGCCTATTTCCGACACTTCGTCGGAAAATTCAAGCACTGCGCCGACTTCAGGTGCATCAAACGACTTCACCACTGTCCCATCCCGCAAAACATCAACACGGGTCAGGTTTTCAATCTTCGCACCGTTTACATCCTTGTCCGGGGCAACCAGGCGGATGAAAGCTTTCTTGGCACCGGAGGCATCGGGAGTCACTGTGAAACCTTCAACAACGTCCGGGATTACTGCATCCGCGCCTGCACCCATCGAAATCCCGTCAACATACAGGAACCAGCTGTTGTCGGCCGACGTGGTTTCATGAATCCCTACATAATAAGTGCCGTCGGCATCAGGCAGGAGATAGAACGTATAATCCTGGCTGTTGCGGTTCTTGATAATCTGCGGTTCCATCAACACGCTGGAGAGAGCCTCAGGAGTATCGCCGGTTCCCCAACGGATTTCCACCTCCAACGGATTTCCGAGATATGTACGCATCTTGGCAGTGAACATATACATTTTCCCTTTTTCAAGTTTGAAGGGTGGTGTCACCAGCCAGTCATCCATATCAGCGTTGCGGTTGAACCGGGTTTTGAACGCCTTGTCATAAGCATCCCAACCCCAGGTCGAACCGTCGTTATTGACATCGTGGATGGTAAACGCCTCCCCTCCGTATTCGTTATCAAACACTACCGAATACGGAGGCGTGATAGAGCCAGTCCAAAATTTGCGAGAAACCACATCGGCCGAAGCATATTTGCCATCATATGCTGAAACGGCATACCAATAACCTGTAAGCATGCCGGAAACCGGAGGGATATCAGTTACAGAAGTATGTCTTATAGATTCAGCTATAACTTCATTATCGGGAAAGCGTGTCACTTTGTATGTGAGGTTATCCACATCTATATAGCCCCCGTTTGCCGAAAATGAGACAGGCAACCAAGAAAGGGTAACCACCCCGTCGGCCATCGTGGCCGTAAGTTCCGGGGATACGGGCAAGTCATGGCCGACAAATGTCTGGACTTCTGTAGGAGGTCCGTTGCCGACGGCGTTCGCGACATAAACCTTAAACGTATAATTACCTGGGACGGATAATTTTACCTCAGCCTTGACTTCCTTCCCGTAGACGGCTTGTCCTGAAGCCATGGTCATCCCGTCAGCTTCCACTACATAGGTTATATCCCCCTCGCCCGGCTGCCCATCGAATGTTGTCGACGGACACGTAAACGACACAGTGCCTGATAAAGCACCGGTCGGGAACGAAAGCGACAGGTCACTGATGGCATCCGGGGCATTATCGTCAACATCAGGCACAGGGACAAACATACCCACCACCTCCTGGTTTTCGGGGAAATGATATAGCAATGTCGCCTGCGCTGTATTCAGGTCGATTTCATAGAGAGAGCCATCGGTTCCCTGGGTGACAGCATAAAAACAACGACCAGAACGAGGATCGATGCATGCCGATGAAGGATTAGTTGCCACCAGCCCCGTACTGCCCACAGGGGTCATGTCGCCGGTTCCCTTATCGACCTTATATAAATCCCCCAACTCGTCAATGGCATACAACTGCCCCTTACGTGTGATGGCCACCGCACTCCACATACGCTCCAACGGCTTTATAGATGTACGTTTGCGAACTATGTAATCCACTGTGCCAAATACATATCCACGGTTGTCATCGCTACGGAAACAACCATATACATTCCCTGTCGTCCTGTCGTATGCCACCCCTGTCGACACGACAGGTATATCCCCCCATTCCCAACTGGTCTCCTCCCACGACCGGACGTCATAGCCCAATACATATACATAGGAATAACCATACTGTTCAACATTGTAACACGACCAATAAGTATCACCTACAACCACCCCACCTGCCGAGGCATCAATACGTGCTGTTCCCATACGGGTAAACGGGACATCGTCTGATGTGCCTATACGGTACATCCCAATGCCGTTATCCTGCAACGTCCATCCGTCGGCATATATCACACTACCATATAACTCAGGCATCGATGTCATACCGTCAGACGCGGCATAAGGTATGGATTGATTCAGGGAAGGGCTGTAAAATCCTTTAGATGAATATAACTTCCGCGCCTTCGGCATATTGCAAGCCGATGAACGGACGGCATGTTCTTTCATAGTAAGATTCAAGGGTGGTGCGACGCTCCTTGTCGGCAAACCGGCCGATGGCATAACCGTTTCCCGGGATAACACCGAAACAGCCACACAGGCCACCAGCGTTATTGTCATCAATAGTTTTTTCATAATGTAAGGTTTTTGACTGATTGGTTATAACAGAACCCTGACGACGATTGACACAAAATGCATCAATTATTGACCAAAGCGATGCAAATATACAATATAAAACCAATAATCAAAAACTTTTGACACCGTTTACAACAATATGATGGCAAGTAGCACCGGAGCTTCATCCCGAATCAAAAAACAACAACAACCTTCAACACATGCGGAAAATCCCCCCTTACCAAGGCGGAGTGTCAAAATTCAATATTTTGGCACACCGCCTTGGTTTTCGCACGTATGGCGAGGGTGCTGTCAGAATGGTTCAGCATCACCCGCAAGCGACGACCCAGATGAGCCATTCTGACACATTAACATCGCTCCGATTCACCAACTGCGCCGACCAACCAGGTGTCACGCCGTACCTACCTGTCACTACTGCATAACGAATGCAACGGTGTGCAGGATGATAAACCTGCACACCGTTGCATTCGTTTCTGACAAGCGTAGTCGAAGTGGGACTCGAACCCACACAGCCGCAATGGCCAAAGGATTTTAAGTCCTTCGTGTCTACCATTCCACCATTCGACCGACCTTATATAAGACGCGACTTGAAATCCCGCACAAACGGGTTGACCATGCCACGACTTGCGCCGACCTCTGCCGACGCGACAAAGTTAGCAATTATTTATGAATCACACAACGCGAGGTTGTTTTTTCAGCGGGCAATCAGCAGATAGTAGTTCTTTTTACCGCGCTGCACCAGGATATACTTGCCGTTGAGGAGCATCGTATCGGAAGCAGGCAGGTAGGGGTCGGTAACCTTCTCTTTGTTGATTGACAGACCCCCTTGCTGTGTAAGCTTGCGCATCTCGCCTTTCGAGGGGAACACGGCGGCATTATCCGTAAGGAGGTCGATTAATTTTGTTTCACCGTTGAGCAAGTCGCGGGAAATTTCATAGGTCGGGACACCTTCGAACACGGCAAGGAGTGTATCCTCGTCGATTTTATGCAGTGTCTCGGCGGCACGGTTGCTGAAAAGTATCTGCGATGCCTCGATTGCCGCTTCCAGCTCCTTTTCGCCATGAACCATGCGGGTGATTTCCTCGGCCAGACGCTTCTGAAGGGGACGGGCACCGGGATTTTCGGCCTGTTGTGCAACGAGACCCTCGATTTCCTCACGGTTGAGGATGGTGAAAATCTTTATATATTTCTCGGCGTCGGTATCCGACACATTAAGCCAGAACTGGTAGAACTTGTAGGGCGACGTGCGTTTCGGGTCGAGCCATACATTGCCGCTTTCGGTTTTGCCGAATTTGCCACCGTCGGCTTTTGTGATAAGGGGGCAGGTAACGGCGAAAGCATCATCCTTGCCGAGCATGCGCCGTATCAGCTCGGTGCCGGTGGTGATGTTGCCCCACTGGTCGGAACCGCCGAGCTGCAAACGGCACCCTTCCGCCTCATAGAGATGCAGGAAGTCGTAGCCTTGCAGGAGCTGGTAGGAGAACTCTGTGAACGACATCCCCTCGCCCGATTCGCCCGACAGACGTTTCTTAACGGAATCCTTGGCCATCATATAGTTGACGGTAAGGTTCTTGCCGACGTCGCGTATGAAATCGAGGAATGTGTAATCCTTCATCCAGTCATAGTTGTTGACCAGGATTGCCGCATTAGGGGCGTCGCTGTCGAAATCGAGAAAACGCGCGAGCTGTTGCTTTATTGCCTCCTGGTTGTGGCGCAAAGTTTCCACATCGAGGAGTTTACGCTCCTGGCTTTTCATCGATGGGTCGCCAATCATGCCGGTAGCACCACCCACGAGGGCGATTGGTTTATGACCGGAACGTTGGAAATGCTTCAGCATCATCACACCCACAAGGTGGCCGATATGGAGGGAGTCGGCAGTCGGGTCGATACCGAGATAGGCTGCCGTCATCCCCTTTTTAAGTTGTTCATCTGTGCCCGGCATCATCTGGTGAATCATGCCGCGCCAGGTAAGTTCTTCTATAAAATCCATTTTTAGGTAGTTTTTCTTATTTACAGGGTCTTTTTCAAATGGCCCGTACCATCATCAAACCAGGGCTGCCAGGGCTTTTGCGATGCGGCGGAGGGCTTCGGCAAGAGCCTCGTCAGAAGCCGCATAGCTCAACCGGATATAGCCGGGGAGGCAGAATGCCGAACCCGACACGGTTGCCACATGGGCTTCCTCGAGAAGGTACATGCAAAGGTCGTTGTCATCAGCGATAACCTTGTCGCCGAACCGCTTGCCGATATAGGCCGACACTTCGGGGAAAAGGTAGAATGCACCCTGGGGTTCGTTAACCTTCAATCCGGGGATTTCACGCGCCATGGCTACCACAAGGTCGCGACGGCGGCGGAAAGCTTCACGCATTTCGACAACACACTCCTGTGAACCGGTGTAGGCTGCAAGAGCCGCACGCTGGGCGATTGACGAAATACCCGATGTTGTCTGCCCCTGGAGTTTGGTCACGGCTTTGGCCAACGCCAGCGGGCCGGCCATGAAACCTACACGCCATCCTGTCATGGCATATGCCTTCGACACGCCGTTGACGATTACCGTACGGTCGGCTATTTCGGGGAATGAGGCCATCGAAGTGAATGAGCCGGTGTAGTTTATATGCTCGTAAATCTCGTCGGAAAGCACCGTTATTTCGGGGTGACGTGCAAGCACGGCCACAAGCCCTTCAAGCTCCTGACGCGAATAAACGCTTCCCGACGGGTTCGAAGGCGAACATAGCAGGAGCATGCGCGAACGGGGGGTTATGGCCTGCTCAAGCTGTTCGGGGGTGATTTTGAAATCGTTTTCTATCCCGGCAGGCACAAGCACGTTGACACCGTCGGCAAGCTTCACCATCTCGATATAGCTCACCCATGCCGGTACGGGGATGATTACCTCGTCGCCGGGATTGATGCAGCTGAGGATGATGTTGCTCAACGACTGCTTTGCCCCGCCCGACACAACCACCTGCGCCGGTGAGAAATCAAGCCCGTTTTCCTGTTTCAGCTTTTTGGCAATTGCCTCACGCAAATCCATATAGCCCGGCACGGGCGGATAGCGGGTGTAATTGTCGTCGACCGCCTTCTTCGCTGCCGCTTTTATATGGTCGGGGGTGTTGAAATCAGGCTCGCCAACCGAAAGGTTGATTACGTCGACACCTGCGGCACGCAGTTCGCTACTTTTCTGCGACATGGCGAGAGTCTGTGAAGCGGCCATGCGCTTAATCCGATCGGAAATCTGGATCTGCTCCATAAGATACGGGTAGATTATAGGTTTTAGAGTTGGTCTACAAATTTAACTAATTATTTTGAACCCGCAGTTATCTGCGGCGCAAGATTGACCGAATCGACGGCTGCATGGGGAAAACGGAGGGTGTCGGGGTTCTCAATCAACCCCTGGCGTATGAATTGCAGGGAATCGGCATGCGAAAGGCTTTCCTTGTCGAAATCCTTGAGAACACGCTTTGTCTGTTGTTCCGCCCCATCCTTACCGGGAGCAAATGTCAGACGCCCCATGCGGGCTTTGGAAATCCCACGTCGGAACACATTGTCGATTTGCTTGACGATATTGATGCGGGTGTTGTCGGCGATAGCCTGGCGCTCCACAACCATGTTTTCCTTGAATTTGGCCCCGCCGAGACGAATTTTCATATCGTCGGGGGTCCCTTTGATGTTTATGCCGAACTTGAACGGCATAGGCGATTTAAGCACTGACACATGATAGTCGAGGTTCATGGCCAGGTCGTTGTAGCCCATCACCCCGAGACGGTAACGGTCGATGTCGAACATGAACGGGAAAATCTCGATTGCGGAGTTCTCAACCACCACCTCTACGTCCATATGGTCAATCATGTTGCGTTTCTTATTCTTGAAAAACAACCATTTAGAAAGCATTTTGAACGTATCGGCATCAAGCAGCACAAGGGAGTCGCCGTCGATTTTGATGGCGGCACGCAACGACGGGATTTCTATATCCATATCCGGCGCTATATCCGTAGTGACGGCAACATCGGCGTTGACAATCCCTTCGAAACCCTTCATCACCGGCAACAGGGAATCGATTGCCGGTACTATGGCGGTGAGGCGGTCGAGACGGAAACGGCTGACTTTCATCCCCAGGCCGAAACGCAGCTCGTCGACCGAAGGGGCGGCATACAGCCCGTCGAGACGAATCGAGCCAATGTCGGTCGAAGCCGCAAGGTTGCGAAGGTTAACCGCACCGTCATAAACCAGCAGGTTGCCCTTGAAAGAATGCAGCACCAGGTCGGAATAAAGCACGTTGTCAGCCTTCATACGGAAGCGTGCATCAAGGTTTCGCGGCACCAGCAGTGGCGCAGACTGCACGGTATCGGCCATATCCGTTATTTCAGGCGACATGGTGTCGACATCGTCACCCCATATCATCGCCGAATCGGCTTGCTGTGCCACAGAGCCGCCTGCGAACAGCGCCCTTACAATTTCGTTGACGTTGATAGTGTCGCTTACCATTGTCAATGACACACCGAGCGTGTTGTTGCGACGCCCTATCAGCGCCCGGCGCAGGTTGGAGATTGTGCCGTTGACAAGGAAATCACTCTGTCCGGCCTGGTAGGAGAGGTTGTGGAGCTGTATGCTGTCCTGTGAGAAATGCAGGTCGATGTTCGAAATCCTGTTGCGCAATGGGAAATACGGGGTCACCACCCGTCCTGACTTCGCCTTTATATGCCCGTTGAAATCCCAACGACGCAACATGCGGCGGTTGCCCGAATCCATGTCGACAGACAGCATACCGCCCGGCGCACCCGGTGCGGCCATGGCAAGGGAATCGGCAATTGCCTTTCTCCGTGCCGCCCGTTGCTCGGGGGTGAGTGTGGAATTACGACGTTGGCGCATATGCAGGTCAAGCACCACATCAGCCTGCCGCAAGGAGAAACGAGTCAGCGACTGCCCGAACACCAATGCCCCAAGCCCCATTTTCAAATTAAGCTGCGGCAACTTTGCCTCACCTTTATACCGGCGTAGCGACCCCCCGATCGAAGCATCACGCAACCGGAGGCGGAGCGTGTCGGCGGGAGAATCGAGTTTAAGCCTTTCGATGGCGAAATTCATCCCGAAGGGGTTTATCTCCGTGGTGTCGGCCGACGAACGTCGGTTAACCGTTCCCGCACCTGCCTTTATGCCCCGCGCTTCAAGCTGCATACCTTCGGCATTGGCAGATATGGTGTCGATTTTAACCGACAGGGTCAGCAATGAATCAATTTTCTGGCTGCTGTCGTTAACAAACACGCTGTTCGAACCAAAATCCACAACCGCATGGCGTGCGAACAGGTTGCCTATGCCGGGTGCGTCAACCATTAGGTTGCGCATATCCAGCTCCCCTTCCGCATACAGCCGGTGGAAATTCCCCTTGTCGAGGTCGCTGAGGCGGAAACGGAAACCGGCATTCCCGTCGACAATACCCCCAATCGCCACAGGCAGACGCTCGCGCAGACGCGGCGGAAAATTGTCGAGGTTGACAGCGCCTTTGAAACGGCCTTCAACCCGTGGGTCGGAAACAGGCGATGAGATTTTGGCACGCAGGTCGATATCGATTGTGCGTCCGTCGATTAACAGATGCCTGATGTCGAACACCGATTTATCCATATCCGGGCCGTCGAAATGCACATCGGCGCCAAATTCGAATTTCTTGAAATGAAGATTCTGGTAATCAACGGCACATGCCGGAATCTCAATGGTGGCATCGAACGAAGGGGGCAGGCTGTCGGCCATATCCCACCGGCTCGTAAGGGTGAGGCCGGCCTTGAAACCCATATCGGTTTTCAATGGCTCGACAAGCGGCATCATGTTGCGCGGCAGATGCTGCAAAAGCTCCCCTACAGGTAGCAACCCTGTCGAGGCGGCGAACGATTCCAATATCAGGGAATTCCTGAAATCAACGTCGGCGTCGAATGTCACGTCCAAATCATCGACTTCAACAACGAAATCACTGAAAGCAATTGAGAATGGATCTGACCTATCCCATTTTATCCCTCCCTGTGCACCGAAATCCAGGCTCTCAAGCCCGAATTCGCCCAGCATGCCGGTTTTCAAACCGCCCTCTATACCGAGGCGGTAATGCGGCATCGAGTGCCCTGCAAAATCTATTGCGTGTAACGACAAGGCCACGTCGAGCGAGTCGGGAAGCGAACGAAACCGGATAGGCCCTGCATCGGAAACCGAAAAACGGTTGATTGAGAACTTAGGGATTACCAACGGCGTTGACGGCGGCACGGTATCGGCCGATTCGGGCACAATGAGATAATTGGCAACCGAATCATTGACCTGCAACAGGTTTGCCTTAAGCGAACGGAAAGCTACATCATACAGGGCCAACTCCCCTAATGCCAGTTTCGATACGTTTATCCCCCCATGGAAGGAACGCAGCGACAACAGCGAATCGGCATCCCCCGGCAGCTGCGAAAGCACCGAGTCAGGAAGCGCTCCCAGCGACCTGCTCACAATCACCATCGAATCGACATCAACGGTCATCTTGGGGAAGCTTTTCCAAAACGTAAGCTCCACGCGCCCCAACGACACATCGGCCAAAAGATATTTCGAAGCCTGCCGCTCTACCAAGGGGGTGAGCCTGTCGGGAGTGAGAATCCACACAATCAGCGAGCATACGGCAACAAACAGCCCCACAACAACGGCGGCAGTGACTCCCAGCCATTTCAACATGCGCAACCACAGGGGTCTGCGACGCTTTCCACGGGGGTCAGACCCTGTCAGACCCGACGAATCGCAACCGCGTTCTTTTTCCGCCATAAGTAATTGGATTTAAAATTGTTGCCCACAAATTAAGGAGTACCTGGATTTCAACGCGCCGTGATATGGAAACACGCCTGTTTGCGTTCATATTTCACATAACACCGGCCTTTTTCGCGCATGGCGAAAACAACTTCGCCTAAAAGGTTTTTCAAATCCTCCTGAGTGCGCGGCGTTGTCACGGAATCGCATATGAATTTTGCGTAACTGATATCGAAAGTAGTGCCGAACAGATGCGCAGAAGCGGCAGAGGCATTTATGTTGCGCCGGCGCAGACGTTTCACAAGCCTGGGTGAACGAAGCACACTTGTTACCTTCACACGGTAGTCACCGCCTCCGCGTGCCTGGAGGGAATCGCGGAACGCCGCCCCTATATCGGTAAGCAGTTTATGCGCCTGCGGCACCAGGTAGGGAAGCGAATGGGTAAGTTCGTCGAGATAATATTCGCGGCAACTTTGCAGGCGCTCGAGCCTCGCACCCGCCTCCCACGCCGAACGTATGCCCGACAACGGCTTTATCCCGATTTTTTCCGCAGCAGCTATATGATGGTAGTTGCTATCGTTGAACACACGGCCAAGCGACCCGCCAAGGTAGTTGATTTTCATTTTCACCCCCCCGCCAGGCATCGAGTCGAATCGGGCTTCATAAGGGTTAGCCGACTTCAGCTCATGATGGGAGGCAAGAATCATTGACATGTCGGATGAAGGGCGGCCTTCAGCAACCGGCACTTCTGCCGACGCCACGACGGCATTCCCGTCCGCACAAGCTGCCTCGTCCACACCAGCGGTATCCGCCTGATGGATAGGCATTGCGGCCTCCTCAGTATCGGCATGAACCTCTGCTGCCGATATTGCGACAGGGTCCCCGTCGCCACGGCCTCCGAACGAGGCCCACAGCAGAAGCAATGCCGCCACACCGCCCATAACATAGAGCGTGTGTTTCTTGATTGAATTCTCGGTCATCGCGTCAACGGCTTGTTATGGCGTTATACAGATTGTCACAGCCCGACATCAGCAGGTCGAGCACCAGTTCGAAACCTTCGGCACCTTCATAATAAGGGTCAGGCACATAGTCGAATTTTGTGCATATATCGAAAAATTCCTTCATCCCCACGATTTTCGCCTCAGCCTCAGGTGTCGGTGCCACCGCCTTGAGGTTACGCAGATTTGATGCATCCATGCCGATAACCACATCGAAATCATCGAAATCACTTGCGCAGACCTGGCGGCAACGGTGGGTAAGCTCATAGCCGCGCCGACGCGCATGGATGCGCATACGGTTGTCGGGCAGGTCGCCGATATGGTAGTTGCCCGTACCAGCCGAGTCAATCACCCACATGGCGGCATCGCCATGTTCTTCGACAACAGCGCGCATCACCCCCTCAGCCGCCGGGGAACGGCATATGTTGCCAAGGCAGACAAACAGAACCCTCACCGGTTTGCCACCTGCATATCGTGTTTTCAGACCTTCCACCAACCGTGAGGCAGAAGCCGACATATTCCCTATAGTTCCTTCAGATTGCATAATCATGACAAAATAATATGCAAAATTACACATTATTTTGTCAATCCTGCACCAAGTCCGCTGAATTTCAGAATCAAAAAGCCGTTCCGACCGCAGCGCCACGGCAATTCCACCCATACAAAGTTTTCGCCACATGCCCATGCCGCAAAATAAGGGGCTAACCGGCACAAAATGTTTGAGGTATTGGAGATTATTCGTATATTTGCAAGCTGAAAAATAGGCATTCCGCGCCCCTACAGGTATGCGGAACGGGTGCAACGCTGATTATCAACCGGTTGGCATTGCGCATAGCCTGTTTTTACAAAACCTGTCATTATCACAAGGGCATAGCGGCTACAGCGCATGCACCTACGGATAAAACATTGAGAAAAATCAAAATAATAACCTAATAATACTTTTTAACTAACCACATGCAAAGCAAAGGAACCCTCGGAAGCATCATTGCGGGTGTTATCGCGATTTTCTTGGTGCTGGTGTGTCTGTTCTACCTGTCGTTTACCATGGTAAGCTCCAAACAGGAGGCTAAAGCCGAGCAGTATGCACTCTCCGTCGCCGGACAGCAAGGCAAGAATTCCGAGCAGTACAACAAGGCTTACAAAGCCTACATCGACTCAATCAGCAAGCAACCCGTCTGGTTGGGCTACAACTACAACGAAGTGCAGAAGTGGGGCGTGGGTCTCGGACTCGACCTCAAAGGCGGTATGAACGTGATTCTTCAGGTTTCCATGCCCGACATGCTCCGCTCCATGAAAAACGCAGATGCCGACGCGGCATTCGACCAGGCCCTTGCCAACACCGACTCGATTATCGGGGGCAACCACTCGTCGGACTACGTGGGCACATTCGTAGACCAATACCGCAAGCTCAACAACGGCGCCGATTTCTCGGTGGTGTTCAGCTCGATTGTAAAACCCGGCCAAAGCGACAAAGAGGTAGCCTCCACGCTTAAATCGGAAGTCAAGGACCGCGTTAACAACTCCGCGACCAACGTGCTCCGCAGCCGTATCGACGCATATGGCGTTGTATCGCCCAACATCCAGGTGTTGCAGGATAACGACGGCCAGATTCTTTTGGAACTCCCCGGTGTGAAAGAACACCAGCGTGTGCGCGAGCTGCTCCAGCGCTCGGCCAACCTCGAATTCTATGAATGCTACGGCGCCAACGAAATCACCGGCCAGTTCGCACAGCTCGACAACGCGCTGCGCAGCAAAAACGGCAACGGCCTTCGCGAGCGTTTCCTGATGATTAACAATGACGCCACCCCGGTGCTCGGTATCGCCACCGCCAAAGAGCGCGAGGCTATCGACGCCCTCCTGGCAAGCCCCGAAGCAAAACAATACCTCCCCTCCAACCTCAAACTCCGCTGGAGCGTGAAGCCCACCCCGGTGAACTTCAACGACACCGTGACCAAGCAGGAACGCCAGATTGACACCTACCAGCTCATCGCACTCCGCACCGCCAACGGCGCACCCGCACTCGACGGTTCATGCGTAGTCAGCGCTTCGAGCGACTTCGAGCAGATGCAGGGTAACGTGGTTTCCATGACCATGAACTCCGACGGTGCCCGCGACTGGGCGCGCATCACCCAGCGCAACATCGGCCACCCCGTGGCAATCGTGCTCGACGAACTGGTTTATTCCTACCCCAACATCCGCACAGCTATCGAAGGCGGACGCTCGCAGATTACCGGCGACTTCACCGTAGAGGAAGCGCAGGACTTGGCCAACGTGCTTAAAAGCGGTAAGATGACCGCCAAGGTCGACATCATTTCCGACATGGTAATCGGTCCGTCGCTGGGTCAGCAGGCCATCGAATCGGGTATATGGTCATTCATCGTGGCACTCGTGCTCCTGATGGTGTTCATGTGCATGATGTACGGCCTGATTCCCGGCCTTATCGCCAACTTCGGCCTTATCGCCAACCTCTTCTTCACCTTCGGTATCCTGGCTTCATTCCAGGCAGTGCTCACACTGAGCGGTATCGCAGGTATCGTGCTCGCGCTCGGTATGGCCGTTGACGCCAACGTGCTTATCTTCGAACGCGCAAAAGAGGAACTCCGTGGCGGCAAGGGTATCCGCACCGCTATCGCCGACGGTTACTCCAACGCATTCTCGGCAATCTTCGACTCGAACCTTACTTCGATTATCACCGGCGTGATCCTCCTGTTCTTCGGTACAGGCCCCATCAAGGGTTTTGCCACCACGCTGATTATCGGTATTATCTGTTCGTTCTTCACAGCCGTTTACCTGACACGTATCATCTTCATCGCCTTTGGCAAGCGCAAAGCGTTCCAGAACCTCACATTCTCTACCGCTATTTCGCGCAACATGTTCTCGAACACCAAGTTCAACTTCCTCGGTGCCCGCAAGGTATCATTCATGGTTGTTGCGGCGTTCGCAGCCATCGTGGTAATCTCGCTGTTTGTTCGCGGCCTCAACCAAGGTATCGACTTCTCGGGTGGACGCAACTACGTGGTGAAATTTGAGAAGCCTGTCAAGACCGACCAGTTGCAGAGCCTGCTCACCCCGGTGTTCAATGCCGACGGCGAAGTGGCATCGGTTTCGGTAATCACTATCGAAAACTCCAACCAGGTCCGCATCTCGACCAACTACAAAATCAAATCGACCGAAGACGCTTCCGACATCGAAACCGAAATCACCGGCAAGCTCTACGATACATTCAAAGCCGAAGGGCTGCTCCCCGACGGAATGACACTCGAGTCATTCTCGACCACCGACGAAACCCAGGGTATCATGTCGTCGCAGACAGTAGGCCCGACCGTGGCCAACGACATGCGCAACAAGGCTTACATCGCCGTAATCCTGTCGCTTATCGCCATGTTCCTCTACATCCTGCTCCGTTTCCGCAATGTGGCATTCTCGTTAGGCGCCCTTGCCGCTGTGGCATTCACCGCCTTCTCGATTATCGGGTTCTACTCCCTGTTCTGGGGCGTGCTTCCCTTCGCAATGGAAATTGACCAGACCTTCATCGCCGCCATCCTGACCATTATCGGTTACCAAATCAACGACACCGTGGTGGTGTTCGACCGTGTGCGTGAAAATGTAGGTCTCTATCCCAAACAGGACTTCTACACCTTGATCAACAAGTCGCTCAACTCGACCCTCGGCCGAACCGTGATGACCTCCGCATCGACCTTGCTGGTGCTTCTCTGCATCTTCATCCTCGGCGGCGATTCCATCCGTTCGTTCATCTTCGCAATGCTCTTCGGTGTAATCACCGGTACGCTCGCCACAGTGTTCATCGCAACCCCCGTGGCCTACCTCGTGAACAACCGCAAGTCTGCAAAAAACGCAGTGAAATAAGTCACGCTTTGCAATAAATAAAGCCCTGTAGCCACAGGGCAGTAACGACCTCCCGGCAGCCATGGCTGCCGGGAGGTCGTTGTCATTCAGCCCGAATCAAAAGCAACCCGAATCAGAAACAAAAAGAATATTGCTTCCAAAACTTGCACACATTAAAGCAATCTGCTATATTTGCGAACCCGCTGATAGCATTGTGCTACGAACAAAAACACAACACGAGCATGTGCGTTGTCACTACAGACCCATCATAAGATATTACCAATCAAAAATCCCACCACATGAAACACCTCTACAAGTTACTTGCCCTTTTGGTAACCATCGCTACCGCGCCCCAGGCAATGCAGGCCGGTGAATGGAGCTTTGCATGGCCGGTGTCGGGCACTTCGCCAGAAGAGAAAGCCAACAACAACGCCAACGGGTTCTACAACTTCGGAACAACGTTTGACCCGGAGCGCACCTCGATAACGCGCACACTCGACGGACGCACATGGACTGCCGAATTTGAGAAAGGTGCCAAACTGACCTATTTGGCCGCATCAGGCCAGGCAGTAGGTTCAACCAAGGCTTTTTCAAAATTTTTCAAACTGACATCGGATGATTTTACCGGCAAAATAAAATCAGTGACCGTTGAAGCCCGCACAAAGATTACCGATGCCACGCTGACAGTGAGCGTGAACGGGAAACCGTATCTGTGTAACGGGAACGAGGAAGCCCCTATCACAACAACCGAGACCACACCTATAGTGTGCAAGTTCCTTCCAGACGCCGAAGGTGGCCTGGAAGGAGAAATACAGCTGTATTTCTCCTTGCCCGATGCCGCCACAATGACCTACATCAGATCGGTTACAGTGGAATGGGAGGAAGCCTCTTCAAGCGTGGCCACACCGGCATTCTCGCCCGAGGGAGGTTCATTCGACGAACCTGTAGCAGTAACAATCACCGGCCCGGATGGAGCCACCATCATATTCACGACCGACGGGTCTAATCCACGTACAGAAGGGAATGCAGCAGCCAAAGAATATACCGCCCCGGTAGAGATAACGGCCACCACCCGGCTTAAGGCCATTGCCAAAGCCGGAGATGAGACCAGTGCCGTTGCCGAAGCAATCTACACAGTGCGCCAGAGCCCGGAACTGAGTTTCACAAAGGAATCACTCACCATCGAACTGCTCGAAGAGGATATCGCATTGCTCAACAACCCATACAATGTGTCGCCCGTAAAATACTCAAGCAGCAACCAATCGGTGGCATATGTCGACAAATACGGACTGATTACAACCTTCGGTATCGGGGAGACCGTTATTTCCGCAACATTCGACGGCAATGATACCTACAAGCCCCAGACCGTGACACTACCTGTGAGCATAATCGCCAAGGAGCCATTATCCGGCCTGACCATAACCCCTGCGACAGGAACATATGATGACATCACGGAGGTTACGGTGGAATGTACCGACGAACGCGCCGAAACCATCTGGTATCATCTGGGCGAGAAACCGATGGGAGTTGACGAACTGGGCATCCTGGAAGATTTCACTATCCATCCTTCCAAGAAAATGACCCTTAAACTCGACCACAGCTGCACACTCACAGTGCAAGCCATGGGCAAAAACGTGTGGAGCGAGCCATTGGTGGCAACCTACACTATCAACATGCCGCTCAAGGCACAATTCGAAGGAGGGGAATCATATGTGACCGTCTACCGCAACGGTTTCGACTCTCTTGACGAGGCCAACGAATGGAACACCTCGTCAGGTTCCAACTGGCAGCTTACCCCCGATGCAGGAGGGTTCCGCGACCTACCCCCATTCTCGTCAATCAACCCCGACAGCAAATTCTCCATATATCATCAATATTCCAACAGCGGTGATGTGGCAGTAATGACGTCGCCTGACATCACGTTGCCCGATAACGCCAATGTACGCTTCTATGCCGCATTCAACCCTGTATGGATTTTCCAAGGCAACCTCAAACTATACATTTGCGAGAACATAGAAGGTGCGGAACCTTTCAAGATATGGGACGCATTGCTCGCATCGCAGGAAGCTGCCACCGACGATGTGAAGTGGAACCGCTACACCGCCAACGTTGCCGATTATGCCGGTAAAGAGGTGTATTTCGCATTCACATATGACCTCACTGACGGCGACAACGTCATAATCGACGATTTCGAGGTAGTAGCCCCCGAAACCGGCAGTACATCCATCAGCGTGGAAGCCGGGGAACCCGTAACATTCCGCGACCTCTCCACAGGGCAGCCCGACAGACGGGAGTGGCATTTCCCCGGTGCGGTGACCGAAACATCAACAGAGCAGAACCCGGAAGTGGTTTATGACAGACCCGGCACTTACGATGTGACGCTGACCGTGCGCAAGGGGGATGAGACCTCTACCCTGACACGCGAGAAGTATGTCATAGTCCATGGCGTTGCCCCGACGGCTGAAATCGGGATACCCGAAGGTGTGTATTATTCACCTGAAGCCGGAATCGTGGTTCCCCTCAACACACCGCTAACATTCACAAACTTATCAAAAGGCTCGCCCCATACCTATGCCTGGACACTCCCCGGCACCGACTTGCAAAAATCGGATGAAAAAGATGTGACCGTGAAATATACAACGGCAGGGATGTTTGATGTCGACCTGACCGTGAGCAACGATGCCGGGACATCGAGCACCTACATCTACGGTGTCAAGGCCGGTGGAGAATCCCTTGCATGGAACATCGCCGCAGCCGAGAACGCCGACCTCGGCATCATAAACCTGAGCTGGTACGGTAATTACGGAGGCACGAACTGGCTCGACATGGAAGCATTTGCAGAACATTTCGACGCACCGGCCACCCCTGTAAAAATCAGCGGTGTAAACGTTTATTTCGGTAGTGTGGCCACCGTGACACCCGACGCCGAAATCAAGGTAGCCATCGCCGGGTCTGACACCGACGGGATGCCGGGCGAAGTCCTTGCCGAGGCCATCCTCACAGCCAACCGCCTGGTCGACGCATCGGAAACCTACAACGACCCCACCGAATTTGTGTTTGACAAGCCGGTGAAACTCGACGGAGAATTCTTCGTAACCATCAGCGGCTTCCCCAATAATTCAGTAGCCGACGGCGAGGATAATATCGCAATGTATTCGCTACGCCGAGGCAGCAACGGACGCAACACGGCCTATCACCTGCTCAAGGAAACCGATGAGAACTACCAGCCTACCGGCGAACTAAAATGGTATGCCCAGGGCGAGGAGGACGCATGCTCGTTTGCCATCGCGCCCAGGATTGTGTTCGACAACCCATCCTCAGGAATCACAACAGCAGAGACCGACAACGAGAGCAACTCACCCGCCATCTACTATAACCTGCAAGGAATCCGGGTTGACGGCGACAACCTCACCCCCGGCTTCTACATCCGCCGCCAAGGCTCGAAAGCCACAAAGATACGTGTAAGATAACCATCCACGGAAGCGACCATAAAAGGCGGTGTGTCAAAATCAATACGGGCACACCGCCGCCGTTTTCCGGCATATATCAAAAAGGCGGCATAATGGCCTGTCACGGAGTACAAAACGGAAATATACAAGCATTTTGACAGGAATTTGGAAAATAATTGGTACTTTTGCAAATGCAAGTACAACATAAGGATTCTTAAACCGACAACAAATCAATCTTAAATGAATCGTTTAGACTGCATAGACAATCTTGACCGAAAAATCCTTTCGATAGTGATGCACAATGCACGCATCCCGTCGAAGGATGTGGCACAAGTGTGCGGTGTGTCACGCGCCGCCATCCACCAGCGCATACAGCGCATGACAGAACTGGGTATAATAACAGGGTCGGGGTACACCGTGAACCCCCAGCTGCTGGGCTACAGCACTTGCACCTATATCGGTGTAAATCTCGAACGCGGGGCTATGTACAGCGCCGTGGTGACCGAACTGGAAAAGATTCCCGAAGTTATCGAATGCCATTTCACCACCGGGCCTTACACCATGTTCATCAAACTTTTCGTGCGCGACAACCAGCACCTCATGGAACTTCTTAACAAGAAGATACAGATGATTCCCGGGGTTACCGGCACCGAGACACTTATTTCGCTCGACAACTCAATCGACCGGCATATCCCGATGTATTTCGACGGGAATTAACCCTGATGTCGCAAACATATTGTAAAACCGTAGCGTTAGGTTACTGATGAAAATAGGGTTCGACGGGAAACGGGCGGTGTGCAACAACACCGGCCTGGGGAACTATTCCAGGTTGCTTGTAAAGGTGCTCTCAAATCATTATCCCGATTTGGAATATGCACTTTATACGCCTGAAAAACGCGACAATCCACGCCTGATGCCGCTGCTTACTCGACAAGGGGTGTCGGTTGCCACCCCTGACAAACCACTATGGAAAGCAGTGCCGGCACTATGGCGAGTGGCAGCGATGGCCAGGCAGATGGCACGCGACGGGGTGGATATAATCCACGGCCTGTCGGGGGAACTACCCTTTGACCTGGCCGCATCGCGCCTGCCGTCGGTTGTAACCGTCCACGACCTTATTTTCCGCCGTTGCCCGGAATGTTACAAACCTGCCGACCGCAAAATCTACGATTACAAATTCCGCAAGGCAGCCGGACAGGCCACACGCGTGCTTGCCATCTCGCAATGCACCAAACGCGATTTAATAAGCGACTACGGCATCAGCGAGGATAAAATCGACGTTGTTTACCAAGGTTGCGACGCACAGTTCCACCGACGTCCTTCCGACCCGGAAATCGAAGGCGTGAAAAAGAAATACGGCCTGAGACGACCCTATATAATCAGCGTAGGCACCATAGAACGGCGGAAAAACCAGGTTATGGCAGTGAGAGGGCTAAGGGGGCTTCCGCAGGAATTCGACCTTGTATTGGTGGGACGGCGCACCGAATATGCCGCAACCATCGACCAATACACAGCCACTTATTCCTTGGAAGGGCGCGTGAAATTTATAGAAAACGCACCGTTTGCCGACCTCCCCGCCCTTTATGCAGGCGCCCTGTGCTCAAGCTATACATCGCGTTACGAAGGGTTCGGCATCCCTGTAATCGAGAGCCTCAACGTAGGCACACCCCCGATAATCGCCACCGGGTCGTGCCTGGAAGAAGCCGGAGGCCCTCAGACACCGGCAGTGGATCCCGACGACATAGAAGGGTGGATCAATGCTGCGAAAGAGTTAATCAACTACCCCAACGTACACGCCAACATCGTAAAGGCCGGCCAAGCCTATGTGAAACGGTTCAACGACGAGGCTATGGCAACCGGCACGATGGCAATATATCAAAAAGCGATAGAATCATGCCGTTGACGGCAGGCAACGGGACAAAACAATATGCACAAAGTCATGGCAGACAAAGAAAAGACATCTTTAAAAGGGAAGCGGCTGCTCGTTGTAGGCGCAGGAGGGTTTATCGGCGGCTTCATTGCCGAGGAGGGGTTGCGCCGGGGCATGGAGGTAACCGTGGCAGTGAGGGCGAGTACATCGCGCCGCTACCTTACCGATTCCCGGCTAGGGTTTCTTGTGCTTGACTATGACGACCGCGAAGGGATGAAAAACGCCATCGCGGAATCAACCCCGTGGGATTACATCATCTACAACCTGGGGGCCACCAAATGCATAAACTATATTGATTTCAAAAGAATCAATTACGGCTACCTCCGCACCTTTACAGAAATCCTGACCGAAACCGGGCATGTTCCCGAAAGGTTTCTGTTCATGAGCTCGCTCTCAGCCCTCGGGCGTGGCGACGAGAAAGGATACACGCCGCTTGACAACAGCATGTTTCCCAATCCCGACACACGCTACGGGCAGTCGAAAATCATGGCCGAGCAACATCTGGAACACTTCGCGGGAATCCCGTATATAATTTTCCGGCCCACAGGCGTTTACGGCCCTCACGAGAAAGACTACCTGATGATGGTGAAAAGCATCGACAGCCATTTCGATTTCGGTGTGGGATTCCGCAAGCAAATGCTTACCTTCATCTATGTCGACGACCTGGTTAACGCCATGTTCGACGCCTTCGAGTCAGGTGTGAAAAACCGCAAATACATCATTTCCGAAAACCAGGCTTACACGCAGAAGGAGTTCCGCAACATCGTAGCCAAAGAGCTTGGCAGGAAACTGGTCATCCCGGTGAAACTGCCTATGTGGGCCGTCTGGACTGCCTCGGCCATAGCGGAGAAGATTGCAAAAATGCGCTGCACCACCTCCACCCTCAACCGCGACAAATTCAAAATAATGCGGCAGCGCAACTGGAATGCGGATATTTCAGACGCGGTAGCCGAATTCGGTTTCTCCCCGAAAATCGACCTACGCGAAGGCATACGCCGCACTGTGGCAGCCTACAACGCCGCAAAAAACAAATAAACCTGTAGCGAGCCATGACTGCGACGAACGAATCAGGCAACACGAAGTTGCCACGTGTGCCTTGGTGGATGTGGGTAATCCTGATTGTGTGTATGTTGCCAGGCATCTCATACCCATGGATTATCTCATCAATCCAAAACCCCAATCCGATTGTCAGAGGTTTGATGTGGTTTTATCCGGCCTATGTGCTGATGTCGGGATTCCTTGCCTGGCAATGCTATGGCCGACGGACCGTTATGACATGGATTATACTTGTGCTTCTGCTTCTCAGCCATGCATGTTTTTATTACCTTAGCGTGGGTTGTAAGTTATAAGTTATAAGTTGTGAGTTATAAGTTATAAGTTGTAAGTTGTAAGTTATGGGAAAGAAGAAACTTGTGATTTCGACCGGTGCCGGGATGAGCGCCGAAAGCGGGATAAACACCTTCCGCGATGCCGGCGGGTTATGGGAGAACTACAATGTGATGGATGTTGCCTCAGCCGACGGATACCGACGCAACCCGGGGCTTATCCATGAATTCTATAATGCCCGGCGCAAAGACCTCCTGAAAGCAAGACCTAATGCAGGCCATCTCGGCCTGGTCGAGCTTGAAAAGGATTACGACGTGTATATAATCACCCAGAACGTCGACAACCTGCATGAAGTTGCAGGAAGCAGCCATGTGCTGCATCTTCACGGGGAGCTGATGAAAGTTCGTGCCACCGACAACGACAGCCTGGTGTGGGAGCTGCATCCCGAAGCTGTTGAAACCACCCCTGAAACGTTAATCGACGGTCACCGGGTACGCCCCCACATAGTGTTCTTCCAGGAAGCCGTGCCCAACATAGAACCGGCCATGGAACTTGCCCGTGAAGCCGATGTTTTCGTGGTTATCGGCACGAGCCTGAACGTGTATCCTGCCGCCGGATTGCTCCACTACGTGCGCCCCGGGGTGCCTGTATATTACATCGACCCACATCCTGCCGCTGTGCCGCAAGGTGTTACGGTGCTTCCCATGACAGCTACGAAAGGCGTTGAAAAACTCGCGGAACTACTACGCGCCAAGTCATTTTAACACTACCGCGTTTACATTTGTGAATATCGGAAGTTATCAGCATCCCCGGTGTGAGATGTTGATAACTTTTTTTGTGATACTGAGGTAATTTTGCAGTTTGGCGTTGTAAATTCTTAAGCGGAATTTAGTAACTTTACACCTTGAAACCGCCCTATTCATTCATGACTACGCAACCCTACCACATACCGGCACTTTTCACAGAATCGCTTGACGCCTTAAACATCAAAGGCACAGGCGTGTATGTTGACTGCACCCTTGGCGGTGGCGGCCACAGCCGGGGCATTCTCGAACGCCTTTCGCAAGGCAGGGAGGATGGCGGCAGGCTGCTCGCGTTTGACCAGGACAGCGATGCCATAGAACGGGCCATGGCCGATGACTCCCTTTCGGGTAATCCACGGCTCACGCTTGTGCACGGGAATTTCCGATACCTGAGGAATTTCCTGCGGTTCTACGGCGCAGGGAAAGTTGACGGCATACTTGCCGACCTCGGAGTCTCGTTCCATCATTTTGACGACCCAGACCGGGGCTTCTCATTCCGCTGGGAGGGCGCATTGGATATGCGTATGAACCGGGAGGCTCACAGGGATGCCTCCAAGCTCATAACCGAAGCCCCGGAATCGGAACTTGCCGACATCTTCCACCTCTACGGCGAATTGCGGCAGGCACGCAAACTCGCCTCGGCAATTGCCAAAGCCCGCAAGGACGCGCCAATCACAACCGTTCCCCGGCTGCTGGAGGTTATCAAACCGCTTATCAACCCAAAACAGGAGAAAAAAGAGCTGGCACAGGTGTTCCAAGCCCTGCGCATCGAGGTCAACAACGAAATCGAAGCACTGAAACAGCTCCTTACCCAGGCCCGCGAAGCCCTCAAACCTGGCGGAAGGCTTGCCGTAATCACCTACCACTCGCTGGAAGACCGCCTGGTGAAGAACTTCATGAAAACAGGCAACCTGGAAGGAAAAGAGGCAAAAGACTTTTTCGGACGCAACCTCTCCCCCTTCCGACTGCTGACCTCAAAACCGGTCACCCCTTCAGCCGAAGAGGTGGAACAGAACCCACGGTCGCGCAGCGCAAAGCTCCGCATAGCCGAAAAAACCGAAACAGAAGAGAATTAAAAAACCTCATATCCGCGACAGCCGACAACAGATGGGAAAAGCACAACCGACAACAAAAGAGAAGCGCAAAAACAGGGAAACGCGCGACAGCTTCATGCTGCGGGCACTCCACGGGCGCATAATCTCAACCGACTTTTTCCGGCGCAACTGGCTTGTGGTAATTGCAGCGATGGTGATGCTGATGGTCTACATCACCAACCGCTACAAATGCCAGACACAGATGGAGGAAATCCAAAAGCTCGAACAGGAGCTGGAAGTGGCCAAAACAGAACGCATCCGCGCCAAATCGGCTTACATGAGCCGCATCCGCGAATCCTCGATGCAACACACGGTCGACTCCCTGAACCTGGGCATCATGGTGCAGGACAGTCCCCCGTTCAGGGTAAGCCGGGACTAAACCGACAACAAAAAAGACAAACGGGCAATATGACCCGTCAAAACAACCAGACCAGACAAACAACAGGCAGAACCGAACCAACGCAAAAAAACAAAACCGACCGGTAGAGATGAAAAAAGACAACCATGTTCACATCCTGTTCAGGTATGGCGTAATCACCATGCTCATCCTGCTGTTTTCGGGCATGATTGGCTACAAGCTGTTCTCTACCACCGTTATAGACGCCACCCACTGGAACGAGAAAGCCCGCCGCCAGCTCGAAAAAGTCGACACGATACTGCCCGAACGTGGCGACATCCTGTCGGACAAAGGGGAGCTGCTCGCCACCAACCTGCGCTACTACACGGTGCGCATCGACTTCCGTTGCGATAATTTCAAGCAGAACCAATACCTTGCGTCGATTGACGCGCTTGCCGACTCAATGGGCAAACATTTCCCCATCCGCACCCGCGACGAATGGCGCAAACGGCTTGAAAAACCGCTGAAAACGGAAAAAGCCAAACGCCCGCGCGCGTGGCCGCTTGTGGGCAACATCAGCTTCCTCGACCTGCAAAAAATCAAAAGCTTCCCGTTTTTCAACATCGGCAACCCGAACAAAACCGGCATGACCGTGGAATCGGTGCTGCGGCGCAGCAACCCTTACGGCGCCATGGCCCGCCGTTCGGTCGGAGGTGTAGGCCAAACCCGCGAATGCAAGGAAGTACACGGCATCTACGGCCTTGAAAAAGCCCTCGACTCGCTTCTTTACGGAAAACCCGGCCTTTCAAAGAAAATCGCCCTTACCAAGGACATTGTAAACTGGACCGACGTGCCACCGACACCAGGCTACAATGTGAGAACCACCATCGACATCCAGTTGCAGGACATTGTGGAGAACGAGCTTAACCGCGTGCTCGATTCCTGCTCGGCCGACTGGGGCTGCGCGGTGCTTATGGACGTAAAGACCGGCGACATCAAGGCCATCTCGAACCTCGAACGTTCCAAAAACGGCAACGGTTATATCGAGGCGCTTAACTATGCCGTGGTAGGATTCGAGCCGGGTTCGGTTGTGAAACCTATCTCAATGATGATAGCGCTTGAAGACGGGTTGGTCGACAACCTGGAAGAAGTAATCCCAATCGGCCAGTCATGGGCTTATGCCGGAGGGCGCCCTATCACCGACTCGCATTACAACGGGTCGCTCCGCGTGCGCGAAGTCATCGAGCAATCGAGCAACATCGGCATGGCACGCATCATCACCCGTGGCTATGACAAGAACCCGAAGGGCTTTGTCGAAAGGCTTCGTTCCATAGGGTTCCTCGAACCTATGCACACAGGCATCGCCGGTGAAACCACCCCCTATTTCAATCCCGAACCCGCACGCATCGACCTTTCACGCATGTGCTATGGCTATGCATCGCAGATACCCCCGATTTACACCCTGTCGATTTACAACGCCATTGCCAACGGGGGCCGGTATGTAAGGCCGCGCCTGGTCAAAGGGCTACGCACCGAATCGTTTGACTCGGTGATGCCCGTAAGCTATATCCGCGACAGGATATGCTCGGAAGAGAATGCACGCAAAATGCAATACATGCTCAAACAGGTTGTGTGGGGTGAGCGAGGCACAGGGCGCTCGCTTAAAAACGACAAGGTGGCACTTGCAGGCAAAACCGGCACATGCTACAGCGTCGACCCTGAGACACGCCAATACAACACGGCACGCAAACGCCTGGCATTCTGTGGTTTCTTCCCTGCCGACGATCCGCAATACTCCTGCATTGTGCTGACATTCTACCCCAAACGCAACATGTTCGGGGCGGCGTCGACATCAGGGCAGGTGATGAAAAACATCGCCGTCAAAATGTATTCACGCGGACTGTTAGGCAACTCCTCCGACTATACCCAGGGCGCCACAGGCATCTCACGTGCGCAACTCTACGGCTCCACCAGCCCCACGCGCCACAAATCGGTGCGCCAGGCAGCCGGCATCCATTCGGAAAGCCATCCGGCGGCCCCTCGCAAAATGCCAGAGGGCACAGTCCCCTCGGTGCTAGGTCTCGGCCTGCGAGAGGCGGTGGTAGCACTAGAGAAAGAGGGGTATGACGTAAAATTCCACGGCACGGGATATGTAAGGCAACAGATTCCGGCACATGGCACACGCCTGCCGAGAGGGAAAGAGGTGACTCTGGCACTGGTGCCATAATCATTGACAGCATAAAAAAAACATCACGCGAAATGACTATAACAGAACTTTTAGGGCCTATCAAAACCATAGAGATAACCGGCACCGATAAAGATAAAGAGATTTCAACCCTGACCGCCGATTCGCGCCAGGCCGGAGAGGGGAGCATGTTCGTGGCCGTAAGAGGGGTCACCGTCGACGGGCACTCGTTTATCCCTACACTGAAGGGTAAGGGGTTGGCAGCCATCGTGTGCGAAGAACTCCCGGCCGAAGCCGACCGCGAAACCGGTGTGACATATATCCGCGTGGAGAACACCTCGATAGCACTCGGCGAACTTGCCTCGCGATGGTATGGCGAACCGTCGAAAAAACTCCGCCTCGTAGGGGTTACCGGCACTAACGGCAAAACCACCACGGCGACCTTGATTTATGAAATGGCACGGCTTATGGGCTACAAGGCCGGATTGCTGTCGACCGTTGTGAACTATATCGACACAGAGGCCGTGCATGCCACCCAGACCACACCCGACGCGCTCACCATCAACGCCCTGCTTGCCAAGATGGTGGAACGCGGATGCGAATACGCGGCCATGGAGGTCAGCTCGCACGCTGCCGACCAGCACCGCATAGCAGGTCTGACATTTGCAGGAGGTTTGTTTACCAACCTGACACGTGACCACCTGGACTATCATAAAACAGTACAGGCATACCTTAATGCAAAAAAATCGTTTTTCGACGGACTTCCTCCCGAAGCGTTCGCACTGACCAATACCGACGACAAAACCGGCGAGGTGATGTTGCAAAACACCCGTGCCGCAAAAAAAAGCTACTCGTTGCGCACAATGGCCGATTTCCGCGGACGCATAATCGAGACACGCCTCGACGGGACAATCATGAGTTTCAACGGCCGTGAAGTCAACGTGCTGTTCACCGGGAAATTCAACGCCTACAACCTCACGGCAGTGTTCGGCGCCTCGGTGTTGCTGGGCTGGGATATGGAAACAGTCCTCGTCAACATGAGCAGGCTCGTGCCTGTGGCCGGCCGCTTCCAGACGTTCCATTCCCACGGCAACAAGGTTACCGCCATCGTCGATTACGCCCATACGCCAGACGCGGTGGTGAATGTGATTTCGTCAATCCGCGAAGTGGTGGGCACCAAAGGCAAAATCATAACAGTTGTAGGAGCCGGAGGCAACCGCGACAAGGGTAAACGCCCCATAATGGCACAAGAAGCTGCAAGGCTTTCCGACCGCGTGATACTCACATCCGACAACCCGAGGTTCGAGGAACCGGCCGACATACTGCATGATATGGAGGCCGGGATTGCCGACAACGCCGAAGCCCGCCGCAAAACCATCAGCATCGTGGACCGGCGGGAGGCTATACGCGCCGCAATCGCCATGGCCGGAGAGGGCGATGTGGTGCTCGTGGCCGGAAAGGGGCATGAGGACTATCAGGAAATCCAGGGGGTCAAACACCATTTCGACGACCGCGAGGTTGTGAGGGAGATCTTGACGGATGTCAGTTTATGAGATCAGGGTTATAAGCGCCAAACCAACATATACCACAACCGACAACTTAAAAACTTATAACCGATAACCTGACCAATGTTATATTATCTGTTCAAATATCTGGAAGGGATTGGGTTCCCGGGAGCAAGGCTGATGGACTACATCACCTTCCGGTCGGTGGCCGCAATCCTGATATCGCTGTTCATCGCACTTGTGTTCGGGCGTAAAATCATCGACAGGCTGCAAAAAATGCAGGTAGGCGAAATCATACGCAACCTCGGTCTGGAGGGGCAGATGAAGAAAACCGGCACGCCTACCATGGGTGGAATCATAATCATCATAGCCACACTTGTGCCCTGCCTGCTGGTGGGTAACCTGGGAAATGTATATATGATTCTCATGCTCGTGGCCACGATGTGGCTGGGATGCCTCGGCTTTGCCGACGACTACCTGAAGGTGCAGAAGCACAACAAGGACGGCATGAGCGGGAAGTTCAAAATAATCGGCCAGGTCGGTCTCGGCCTGATTGTGGGGCTTACGATGATGATGAGCCCGGATATAGTAATCCGTCAGAACCACGAGGTTACGAATGTAGCCACCAACGAGGTGGAACAGGTGGTTTACGAATCCCACAACATCAAATCGACACAGACCACCATCCCGTTCGTGAAGGGTAACAACTTCGATTACGCCTCGCTGACCAAATGGATGGGCGACCACGCCCAGGCGGGAGGCTGGGTGCTGTTCGTGCTTGTCACGATTTTCGTAATCACCGCCACTTCCAACGGGGCCAACCTAACCGACGGCCTCGACGGCCTTGCCACAGGATGCTCGGCCATAATAGCGGTAGCACTCGCGATTATGGCATATCTCGGGGGATCGATAATCTATTCAAGTTACCTCAACATAATGTATATCCCCGGAAGTGAGGAGCTGGTGGTGTTCTGTGCGGCATTTATAGGCGCCCTGGTCGGATTCCTATGGTATAACGCCTATCCGGCACAGGTATTCATGGGCGACACCGGTTCGCTCACCATAGGGGGTATCATAGCCGTGCTAGCCATCCTAATCCACAAGGAGCTTCTTATACCGCTGCTTTGCGCGATTTTCTTTGTCGAGGATGTGTCGGTGATGATACAGGTGGCCTATTTCAAATTCACCAAACGGAAAACGGGAGTAGGCAAACGGGTGTTCAAAATGACCCCGCTTCACCATCATTTCCAAAAGCCCGGCAACGCAGGGATTGAAGCCATCATACAGAAACCGCTTAACGCAATCCCGGAATCGAAAATCGTTACAAGATTCTGGATTGTGTGCATCTTCCTGGCGGTCATCACCTTTGTGACACTTAAAATCCGATAACCCGATTCCTGTCACAACAACACGTAAATCCAACTATTATTCACGTAAATAAAGATTGCTCAAATATATAAAATGAACGAAACTACAGAACAGAAGCGCCTTGTGGTTTTAGGAGGCGGTGAAAGCGGCATCGGAGCCGCCGTTTTGGGAAAAGTAAAGGGGATGGATGTGTTTCTAAGCGACTGCGGAAAAATAGCGCCCCGCTATCTTGAAGCTCTCGACCGATATAAAATCGCCTACGAACAGGGGCATCACACCGAAGAGCTGATTCTGAATGCCGACGAGGTGGTGAAATCGCCGGGCGTACCCCCCACGGCCCCTATCGTCAAGGAACTTGAACAACGTGGCATCCCGGTTATTTCGGAAATCGAACTCGCCGGCCGCTACAGCGATGCCAAAATGGTGTGTATAACCGGGTCGAACGGCAAGACCACCACGACTATGCTGATTTACCATATCCTGCGCGAGGCAGGCATCAACGCAGGGCTTGCGGGCAATGTAGGACGTTCGCTGGCATGGCAGGTCGCCGAGGACGAACACGACGTCTATGTTGTGGAACTCAGCTCGTTCCAGTTGGAGAACATGTATGATTTCCGTGCCAACATCGCTGTGCTGATGAACATCACCCCCGACCACCTCGACCGCTATGAATACAAGATGCAGAACTATGTAAATGCCAAGTTCCGCATCCTGCAGAACCTCACCCCTACCGATGCGTTCATTTTCTGGGAAGAGGACCCTGTTATCACCAAACAGCTTGAAAAGGTCACCACCGAGGCGCGCATGTTCCCTTTCAGCGAACACCGCACCGACGATTCGGCAGCATGGGTCGACAACGACGGGGAGCTGTTCCTGCAAACGCCTGAAACATCACTCGACATGCCGCGTGCGCAACTGGCACTGCGCGGCATGCACAACCTGCTGAACTCAATGGCGGCAGGCCTGAGCGCCTGCCTGCTCGACATACGCAAGGAGGATATACGCCGGGCACTGAGCGATTTCGAGGGGGTTGAACACCGCCTGGAACATGTGGAGACCATCAACGGAGCACGATGGGTCAACGACTCCAAGGCCACCAACGTGAATTCATGCTGGTATGCCCTCGATTCGATGCGTGGCGGCAAAAACACGGTGCTAATCCTTGGAGGCAAGGATAAGGGGAACGATTACAACGAAATCATGCCTCTTGTAAACGAGAAGGTGAAAGCCATCGTCGCAATGGGTAAGGACAACGGGAAAATCATGGAGTTCTTCGAAGGGAAAGTGCCCGTGCTCCGCGACACCCACAGCCTCCAGGAAGCTATTGCCGCATGCCGCGAAATAGCAGAGGCTGGCGACACCGTGCTGCTATCACCCTGCTGCGCAAGCTTCGACCTCTTCAACAGCTACGAAGACCGTGGCCGCAAATTCAAGAGCGCTGTGCGCGAAATGAAAAAACGCGAGCTGGGAGTATGACCTGCCGGGTAACCGCGCTTGTAACGTATAACTGACGACTTAGAACTTTAATGGAAGGAGATAAAACCATCGGGACATCTGTCGGCGAGGGGCAGGCAAAGGCAAGGCTGCCTCTGCCCAAAGCCGACAAATACATATGGGCTATCTATATAGCGATTCTCGCTATATCGGTGATAGAGCTTTACAGCGCCTCGTCACGCGAGGTGCAGGCCACCAACGTGTTCGGCCCGCTGCTCCGCCACGGCAAAATGCTGTTGCTGGGCGTGGGGCTTACTGTAGGCTTGTCGAGACTCAAATACAAATGGCTGATTCCGCTGACACCGCTGTTCGTCACCGTAACGGTGGTACTGGCCGTTTATGTGCTCTTCAAAGGCGACATCATCAACGGGGCACGCCGCAGCACCACGCTGTTAGGGATTCCGATACAGCCTGCAGAGCTGCTTAAACTTGCCGTAGTGCTGCTGATAGCATTGGTCATGTCGCGGTCGCAGATGCGGCGCGGGGTTACGACGGCAGGCATTGCCGTCAGCGCTTCGTTCGTGCTGCTATGCAGCGGGTTGCTTTTCACCCAAGGTCTGACCAACACCCTGCTGCTGATGGGCATATCGTTCGCGATGATGCTTATCGGCGGGGTCCAGCTCAAGAAGTTTGCCGCAGTGCTGCTTGTTTACGGGCTGCTGGGGGGTGGCGCGGCACTATACAAAATGTCGTCGGCGCCGGAATATTCCCAGGCCGAACAGCTGCACATAGCGGAAACGGGGAAGAACTTCAAAGGGGAAGAGGCGTCGCTACAACGCAAGGGAACCTGGAAAGAGCGCATCGCCCGCTGGCGTAACGACACGGTGCCTAAATACGCCCAACCTATCAATTCCGAAAACAGGCAGGAGCAATATTCGTATATGGCGCAGGCCAACGGAGGGATTATCGGGCAGCTGCCGGGCAACTCCCGTGAAACTGCACGGTTGCCACTGGCATTCTCCGACTATATTTTCGCCATCGTGGTGGAGGACTGGGGATTTCTCGGCGGGATGTTCCTGCTGGCCCTCTACCTCATGCTGCTGGCCCGCGCCGGGGCTATCGCCTCGCGCTGCTCACGTGCGTTCCCGGCACTCCTGGTGATGGGGATGGCAGTGATGATAGTGCTGCAGGCGCTTTTCCATATGGCGATTGTGACGGGGGTATTCCCGGTGTCAGGCCAGCCGCTCCCGCTGATTTCCAAAGGGGGCTCGTCGATTATAGCCACCTCGATAGCTTTCGGCATAATGCTGAGTGTAAGCCGGTTTGCAGTCCAGAACGACAAACGCAAGGATGTCAATGCCGAAATCCTGGAACTGCCGGCAGAAGTTGCAACCGATAATCCGGGTAAAATCAGTTAATTGAAATGAAGATACTTATATCAGGAGGGGGAACCGGGGGGCATATATTCCCGGCGCTGGCAATAGCAAACGCCGTAAAGAGGCGCGACCCACAGGCCGACATCCTTTTTGTAGGGGCACTCGGACGCATGGAGATGGAGCGTGTGCCTGCTGCCGGTTACGAAATCGTGGGACTTCCCGTTGCCGGGTTCGACCGCAAACGGCTGTGGCGCAATTTCGGCGTTGTATGGAAGCTGTGGCGCAGCATGCGCAAGGCCAAGAAGGTGCTTCGCGATTTCCAGCCCGACATCGCCGTCGGTGTAGGGGGATATGCCTCAGGGCCGATGCTAAAAGAGGCTCAAAAACAAGGCATCCCGACCCTTATACAGGAGCAGAATTCATATGCCGGTGTTACCAACAAGCTGCTGGCCGCCAATGCCGGGCGTATCTGCGTGGCCTACGACGGGATGGAGCGATTTTTCCCTGAAGGAAAAATCGTAAAAACAGGCAATCCCGTGCGTAAAAACATCGTGAGCCTGAACATAAGCCATGAAGATGCCAAACGCGAGCTGGGATTCAACCCCAACCGCCCGTTGGTGGTAGTGGTAGGTGGCAGCCTCGGGGCACGCACCATCAATGACTCCATGAAGCTTGCGGTGCGGCAGATGCTCAAATCGGGGGCATCGGTGCTGTGGCAGACCGGCAAACTATATGCCGAGGAATGCAGCACGGCTGTTGCCGACATCAACGACCCCAACCTCCAGGTCACACCGTTTGTAAGCCGCATGGATTTGGTTTACCGTGGCGCCGACCTGCTGGTGTCGCGTGCGGGGGCAAGCACAATTTCGGAGATACAGCTCGTCGGTGCGCCAGCCATATTGGTGCCGTCGCCCAACGTGGCCGAAGACCACCAGCGCAAAAATGCCGAGGCATTGGCCAAACGCGATGCCGCAGTGATGATTCTCGACCGCGAATGCGCGGCCAGGCTACCTGAGGCTGTCACCGAACTGCTCCGCGACCCCTCACGCCGCAAGGCTATCGGTGCCAATGCCAGGAAAATGGCGCTTGAAAATTCCGACGATGCCATCGTTAACGAAATCATGAAACTGATTTGAAGCCGATTAAATGAAGCAGATATATTTTGTAGGGGCAGGAGGGATAGGAATGGCCGCACTTGAGCGGTATTTCCTTTCAAAAGGTTACGCAGTTGCAGGCTACGACCGCACACCCAGCGAGCTGACCGGGCATCTCCAGCAGGAGGGTGCGGTTATCGCTTTCGATGACGATGTAGAGAAAGCCGTGCCGCAGGCATTCCGCAACCCGGCCGACACCTTGGTGGTCTACACCCCTGCCGTGCCTGAAGACACGGCTGTCATGACCTATTTCCGCCAGGGAGGCTTCGAGATGATAAAACGGGCCGCACTGCTGGGTAAGATAACCCGGGAGAGCAAGGGGCTGTGTTTTGCCGGGACCCACGGCAAAACAACCACCTCGTCAATGGCAGCCCACATAATGCATAACTGCCCTACGGGATGCAACGCATTCCTAGGCGGGGTGTTGCGCAACTACGATTCCAACTTCCTGCTTGCGCCCGCAAGCCCCTATGCAATCATCGAGGCTGACGAATTCGACCGCTCGTTTCACCATCTCACACCATATATCGCGGTTGTCACCGCGACCGACCCCGACCATCTCGACATTTACGGCACCGAGGAAGCATATCTCGAAAGCTTCGCCCACTTCACAGAGCTGGTGCAGCCGGGTGGCGCACTGGTAGTGCATGAAGGATTGAAACTCAGGCCGCGACCCGCCGAAGGGGTCAGGATGTTCACCTATGGCCGCGACCATGGCGATTTCCATGCCTCAGGCATAAGGCGAGGCAACGGGGAGATACATTTCGACTTCGTGCATCCCGGCGGGGAAATCAAGGACATAAACCTGGGAGTGCCTGTGGAAGTGAACATAGAAAACGCCGTGGCGGCACTGGCGGCATGCTATCTCACAGGGGATATGGATGCCGAAAAGGCACGTGAGGCAATGGGAAGCTTCCTCGGGGCAAAACGCCGGTTCGAATTCTGGGTAAAGGAACCTGACACTACCGACGCCGAAGGTAACGTTACCCACGGCAGGGTGGTTATCGACGATTACGCCCACCATCCCGACGAACTCCGAGCCTCGATAAGCTCGGTCAAAGCCCTCTACCCCGGCAGGGAACTGACTGTGGCTTTCCAGCCACACCTCTACACCCGCACACGCGACTTTGCCGAAGGGTTTGCCGAAGCGCTCGACCTTGCCGACGAGGTGATATTGCTCGACATTTATCCCGCCCGCGAACTGCCTATCGAGGGGGTGACTTCACAAATCATATTCGACCGTCTGAAATGCGAAAAAAAACTGCTTATCAGGCGTGAGGATTTGACAAAGACGGTAAAAAACCGTAATTTTGAGATACTTTTGACTGCCGGGGCGGGCGACATCGCCGACCTGGTGCCTGAAGTTGTGCAAGCCTTGGAATCAAACGGATAATCACTACAACCAACCCAGACGAGGACGATGACGAAAAGCGGGGTCATAAGATGCATGTTATCGGTGGTGCTGACAGTTTACCTGGTCATGGCACTGCTGATTTCCAACGATATGGCCGCACGGGAAATGTGCCGTGGGCTGGAAGTGAAGGTGGAACACAATACCGCCTCACGCAACTTCGTCACCCCCGACGAGGTGCGCCGGCTCCTGCATGAATGGGACCTGGACAATGTGAACGGCCCGGCATCGGCGGTGGACCTGCAGAAAATCGAGGACAAGCTCGACGGTATCGACCTTATCGAAAACGCCGTGGCGGAGCGCCTTGCCGACAACCGTATCCGTGTGACAATAACCCCGATGATACCCGTGGCGCGTATTTTCGACCGAAACAGGTCATATTATATCAACCGTGCGGGCAAACGCCTCACGGCCACCGCCCGTTTCCGCCTTGATGTGCCGGTGGTCACAGGGTCGTTTGACTCAGCCCACAACCCCCGTATGCTTCTGCCGCTTATCGAACGCATAAGCAACGATTCGGCATGGAACGCCATAGTGGCGCAAATAATGGTAGAGCCTCGCACTCACGACGTTATCTTAGTACCGATGATTCGCGGCCATGTAATCAACCTGGGCGACACCGCCGACATTGACGACAAGCTTGAAAGGGTGATGACAATGTATCGGAAGGTACTTCCTGTAAAAGGCTGGAACCACTACGACACTTTAAGTGTTAAATGGGGGGGGCAGGTGGTTGCCACCCGGAGGATGAAGAGCATCCCGGAACCTTTCATAAGGTTCGACCAGGAGGGAGAGGAGGAATTTGAAAGCATCGACAACATGCTTGTAGGTGACACGATAGGACTCCCCGCCAAAAAGAGAGTCGCAACAAAACCAAACAAAAACACCTGACAACAACGATTGGAACTACAACTATATATGGGAGAAAACAACACGGAACGCTACATCGTGGCGTTTGAAATAGGAAGCTCTAAGATTCGGGGCGCGATAGGGTCGGTCGACAACTCGGGAGTTGTCGACGTGATTGCCGTGGAAGAGGAGAAGCTGACCGACAAGGTGCGCTACGGGTGCATCCAGAATGTCGACGTCAGCATCGCCCTGGGGCATATTGCCGAACGGCTGCAATCATACCCCCGTATCGAGCCTCGCAAAATCACCGGGGTGTATGTGGCCCTTGGGGGCCGCACCCTCACCAGCCGCACCGTGGATGTGAATCTCTCACTCCCTGCCGAAACCGAAATCACAACGCCTATTATCAACGACCTCAGCCAGCAGGCCAAGGCCGCCATAGGCGGTGAACGCGACGTTGTGGATGTAGTGCCGGTGCGCTTCACCGTAGACAACAAGACCCAGGCAACCCCCATAGGGTCGTACGGGCAGACTGTAGGCGCCCGCATGACGGTTCTCAGCTGCGCACCGCAGATGAAACGCATGCTGCGCCGTGTGATTTACGAGCGCCTGGGGCTTACCATCAACGGTTACATACCGCGCGTCATAGCCGAAGCCTCAATGACCCTAACCGACGACGAACGGCGCCTCGGGTGCATGTTTGCCGACTTCGGGGCAGAAACGACATCGGTGGCAATCTATAAGAACGGGGCGCCGCTTTATGTGGCCACCCTCCCGATGGGGTCGCGCAACATCACCCTCGATCTCACAGCCCTCAACTATATCGAGGAGCGTGCCGAGGAAATCAAGAAAGTCAGCGGCAACGCCATGCACCAGGAAACCATGCGCCGTAAAGGCCCCGGTGAAAGTATCGATTATTCCGAAATCAACAACTACGTGCATGCCCGTGCGGATGAAATCATCGCCAACATCATGGCGCAGATGGAATATGCCGGTGTGCGCGACACCGACCTGCCCGGCGGGATTATCATCGTCGGCGGAGGAGCACGCCTGCGCGGCTTCAACGAACTGCTGGCACAGCAAAGCAAGATGAAGGTGCGCCAAGGCGCCCCCACAGCCTCAGTCCGCATCACCGACGGTTCGATTGACCGCACCGAAATAGTCGACGTGATATCAATCCTGGTGGCAGCCGCAGGCATGCCCCCCGCCGAATGCCTCACGCCTATGCCGGAAAGACCGGCAAAGGCCGACGACGCAGAGGGCAACTCATATGAATCGCTTTACGGGAAAGGCGACCTCAAGGGCAAATCGCGCATAGGCCGCATGGACGACGACCGCGACGATGAGGATGACGACTATAACGATGACGAAGAAGAGGAACGGGCAAAGAAGAAAAAACACAAGTCACAGCACGACGGGCAACGCGGCGGATTCTCGCATGTGCTCTCCGGACTGAAGGACCGCATTGCCCGGATTATCGACGACAATTCCGATTTCCAGGACTGAAAGCCCCGTAATCCATTCACCACACAAGCTGAATCATTATGACAATCGACGATATAGAAAGGAACTCAAGCTTCGTTGACGAAAACCGCGACGAGGTGATAATCAAGGTAATCGGTGTTGGCGGAGGGGGCGACAACGCCGTAAACCACATGTATGAACAAGGGATACGAAAAGTATCGTTCGTGGTTTGCAACACCGACAAGCAGGCTCTCAACAACTCCGTGGTTCCAAACCGGCTGCTCATAGGCCCAAACATCACCAAAGGGCTGGGTGCCGGCAACAACCCCGAACTTGCCCGGCAGGCCGCCGAGGAGAGTGCCGACGAAATAGCACGTCTTTTCGACGACGAGACCAAGATGGTGTTCATCACCGCCGGAATGGGCGGCGGCACAGGCACCGGGGCAGGCCCCGTTGTGGCACGCATAGCACAGGAGCGCGGGTTGCTGACAATCGGCATCGTGACCATCCCCTTCTTTTTCGAAGGGGAAAAGAAGATTTTCAAAGCCCTCGACGGGGCGGAGGAGATGAGCAAATATGTCGATGCCCTACTGGTGGTCAACAACGAGCAGCTGACCGAAATATATCCCGACCTCGACTGGATGAACGCTTTCGGCAAGGCCGACGACACACTCAGCAACGCTGCTCGTTCCATTTCGGAACTAATCACCTGCGACGGCTATATGAACCTCGACTTCAACGATGTCAACACCACCCTGCGCAACGGCGGGGCGGCGATTATATCAACCGGCTTCGGCGAAGGGGAACACCGTGTCACCAAGGCGATAGAGGACGCCCTCAACTCACCGTTGCTCAAAAACAAGGACATTTTCGGTTCGAAACGGTTGCTGTTCAACCTCTACTTCTCGCGCGAGGCCGACCAGAAATTCGTTATGGGCGAGGCAAAAGAGCTCACATCGTTCATATCGAACATCGACAAGGGTGTGGATGTGATTTACGGTATCGGGTTCGACGAAACCCTCGGCAACAAAATCAAAATCACCATCCTTGCCGCAGGGTTCGAGCTATCAATCAAAGGCGACAAAAAGAACGGCACGCCCAAACCTGCCTCATCAGGCCGTAACCCGTTCCGCCGTCCCGAAACCACGGAGGAGGAACCTGAAACCACCGCAGAGGAGACGCTCAAAAACGTTTATGGGGAAGATAAGGTGAAAACCATCGAACGCGACCGCGCCTCACTGCGCTACATCATCCTGCAACCCGACCAGTTCGACGATGATTCCATCATCGAGACGTTCGAGCACAGCCCGGCCTACAACCGCGACAAAAAGATTGCCGACGAGGTGCGCAACACCCCCGGCAAACAACCTTCCAAAGAAAAAGGAACCGATGCATCCGAAGGCCCCGACGGCAGGCCGTCAGCCTCCTCCACCCTCGACAACCTCGCCGCCGAATCAAACTCCAAGGTAATCGAGTTCTAAACACATAAGCAACCTTGAACCCACGAAGGACACCAAACCCCTGACATATACAATTTAAGGAGGCAGTAAAAATATTATACTGCCTCCTTATTTTATCCTATTCATTTTATTGATTAAAATTACCATTCTTTTGTGAATCAACTTTTCCTTCGTATATTTGCATACATACGATTCTAATTACGTATCGCCTTGTTTAAACGCTTAAACATATGAGGAACTTTTCATTATCTTTGTCGATAATTATCATCGCATGTTCATGTTCTGACAATGAGCCAAGATTTGAACGACATGAGAAACATCCAATTGAATCAGACAGTCAATTTCCAAGAACTACACAAGATGCAATAAACATTGCTGCCAATGCGTCAAAATGGCTTTATGACGAAGATTGTACATCACGCTCCGATATAAGAAGCATCAATCCATCTGAAATCAAAATCATGTCAACATCAGCAAAAAGCCGTTCAACAGGCGTTGACACCTTGATGTACGTGGTAAATTATGCCGACAGCATGGGATTTGCCTTAGTCCCCAAAAATCCAGCGGCACCATCCGTAATGGCAGTTACCGTAGCAGGACATTATGACCCGAATGTCCCGGTTGAAAATCCACCCTTTAATGATTACATCAAATCTGTCATTAACTATCTGTCACTACTACCGATAGACTCTTTAGCCAAACCTCCTATTGGAGGCGGTCTGCAGCCCGGTTGTGAAAAGACTGTTTATGACACCACATGGATTAAACATATCCCCCCACGTGTAAAAGTCAGATGGTCACAAAGAAATCCGTACGGAATAGAATGCCCAAATGGTATAGCGGGATGCTCCAACACCGCAGTTGCAATGATGATGACATATTTTGAGTACCCCAAAACCATTGAGCTGACTTATAAGCCCGAACAGCCTGTTGTCAATCTTGATTGGAAGGCAATGAAAAAACATCGAACCAGCACCAAATGGGGTACATTTTGTACCTGCCACCCAAATCAAGAAACAATACACCTAATGATTGCACAACTATGCAGAGAAATAGGCCATAGGTCAGGAACAATTTATCTAGAACAGTCATCAGGGACATATACAAGCGGCACAATGGAGGCATTAAAGTCTTTAGGATATACCTCTCTCAGTTATCATTCATGCAATAAATTATCTGTAGCGAATGCTTTAGACAATCAAAGCATGCTCTTAATGGAAGGTGATGATAAACATGGCAAAGGAGCACACATGTGGCTATGCGACGGAGTAAAGTATTATAAACTTACAGCGTATCGTTACATAACGACCGATGGAGGTCTGACATGGAAACCTGACGGAGGCCCTTTATGGACTAGTGAAGAATGCTATAATTTCTTTCATTGGGGAGATACATCAGGGAACTACGCCGGATATTACCGTGATATGTATTTCCAGCCCATAGACAAGACCTCTCAGGAACCATCTGAATATGATTTCTGTATTTGGCCGGCTTTTACAAAAGTAACCTTCAATTCACATTAATCCTCTTCAATATGAACAAGCATTTATTGTATTTAGCATGTGGCGTTATCAGCTTCATGTTCTGTCAGAGTTCTTGCAGCACTGACACGCCTTCACCAAACGAAGAATCAACAATTACGAATAGCAATACAGGGACAGATGATACTGATAACGGGTCAGGATTCCATGACCGTTATCACGATTTCCCCGGCTTCTCATTGTTTAATGCCAAAGACCGGGAGCAGACATTTTCGTCAGAAGGAGGAATCAGGGAAGTTAAAGCCAAAGTGAACGGAGTCGCCATTTTTTGGTATATAACATCACACCCATTATATCCTGCACCTGAGATTCGTTCAGACATATATTTTTGGAATCCGAAAGACTGCTATGACGAAAAGCAATTTTTGGCAAGTGATTATGTCCATGACGACGATTTAATCAATCCTCCATATGAATTCGAGATTAAGGAGGGGGCTAATTCCGAACATCAGAAAGTCCCTACCAAACTGGAATTTTCATTTAAATGGCTACATGTGCTATCGTTACCTGAAGGACAAATCACAATAACAGCGCAGCCGAACGATACCGGGCTGGAGCGCCGTATAATCCTTATGGCACATCCTACCGACGGATATGACATAAACAATTATATCGAGATTATCCAAGCTCCCTGAATCAACGCTACAGGGGAATCGAATTCCAATCACAGACTGAGATTGGTTAGCAATAGATAAAGCCTATCTCATCCGATGGCATTGTGTCAGTAGTTATCAACATGACACAATGCCATTGTTTATGAGCGGCAAGGCAATAGTTGCCAATAACTTTCATTATTCTCACATTGATAGAACGCCGAATTCCCTATATGCTCAAGATTATACACACAAGCTGTTTTATCTGAATTCATAATGTGACGTATGGCGAGCTGGGTAAAACATGGTTTTCCGTACAAAAGCCTGCGGCTATAACAACTTTATTACAACAATTTTTCCATATACCGGCGGGATATGATGTGGCCGGAGGGTGAGGGGGGAAGATGAGTGTTAAGCATGATTTAAAGGCTGATGCAATATTCCAGGATTTTCAGGGGAGGGGAAGGGTGGGAACGGGGCATAATTTTGCAACAAAAAAGCAAGATTATGAAGATGAGGAAAGCAACAAAACAGGGAAGGGGTGGCACAAACATGCTGCCGACATGGGTAGATGACGCGGGAATGCTTGTAAGAGGGGTGAATGTGAGGCGCGACGACGCGGAGCGGGAAGTGTGGCGCCCTGCGGGAATCCCGAAAACCATAAGGGAGGATTCATGGGTGCCGCTACAGGAGGTGGAGCTGCCCGGCACAGGGAAATGCGCCACATTCATGATATCGGGGCACACGCTCGGGGCAATCGTAAGCGCAACGTATGCCAGGGGGACTGACAGGTTGCAGGGGACGGTAGCCGCAATCGGAATCATTACAGGTGAGCCGCTTCGGTTCGACGTGGTGACACCGGGGTTGGTGCGTGTGCTCATGCGCCACGAACGGACGGTTTATCTCACATACAGGGTTACAGCAGGTGATGGTTCGCCAGGGGGCGGCATCGCATGGCAAAACCATGGCACGATGCCTGAAATGCCTGCGCTGTCAATCGTCCCGGCCGATGAAACCACCCTCAGCGAAGGGTTCAGTGCGATGAGCCTTTCCGGAACAGGCGCAACCCGTGGCAGCCTTGCACCCGGTGACGAAAAAATTGTTTCCGACCGGGTAATGAACGCCTATTCACGGCTTAAGGCGCAGGCTTCGGCAACGGGGTTCTACATCCAGCCCACCCTGGCCCGTTGCCGCATGCTTGATGCGGCGGGCGACACCATCGCCGTTTCGCCGCCTGTCATGATCGGCGCCACCGGCGGATTCCAATGCACGGGCGATATAAAACTGACCTCATCCGACGGGTTAGCCACACTCGGCGGCGGGGCAGTTACAGCCCGTGCCTACAGAATCGCCATAAAAGGCTTCACACAGATGCCTCAGCCGTGGAAAAGAATAGTGTGTCGTGTGATAGTGGAAACGGTGCCCCAGATCGACCCTGTCGACACGGACGGCACATGTTCCACCACCATCAGCACCAACGGGGCCACAACCACCGTAGCCGTGCGCCTGGCAGGTCTGTCGGGCACGGCGGCTTCAAACTCCATGCGTGAACGCAACCTGACTGTTCGTGCATTAACGGCTGCACCCGGCTGCTACATGCTGCAAGGTTCGTTCCCCTACCCGTTCGACAACCCTCCTGCCGAAACCCGCACGGGGTTACGGGAAGATGCCACGGCTTATACAGCAAAGAGTCCAGGACTAATCCCCCGGCGCGACAACATAAGCTTCGGGGCGGCACACGAAACCTGCGGCGAGCTGGTTTTGGCCGACCGGCGCATCGAGGGGTTCAAAGGGTATCCTCCAGCCGAATATGCAGTGGGACGGGATATGGAGGCAGCCGGGATCTACGTGGCTGCCATATGCGTCGAAGCCTCCACCCCCGACGGAAATGTTGTCACCACCGTATCGACATCCGAAGGGGATGCCGCCGCAATCACAGCCCTTTCCCCCTTGCTTGTATTTCCCGACGCACGGGCAACAAAACTATCAATCACGATTGCACAGGGGAACGAAATCCTTACGGAAACTTATCCACTGACCGGGCTACCCGAAAACGGGATTGCCTATTACCTTGCCGCAGACATGCGCCCGATATTCCCTCGCGGGAAAGCCTCGCAAATCATCCTGCCCGAACCGACCCCGGCGCACAGACTAGTAACAAATGAAACCGGCAAGGTGACGGTGTGCCACCCGCTGCGCACGGCAACACCCATTGCCGAAGGGAGATGCTCACAAGGGGGAATCGTGGCCATAACGGATGCCCCACGCAGCCGCTCCACATGGGATTTTTCACGCCGCAAACTGCTGCTGTTCGGGGAAAGCGGAACACACATCCTCACGCTTGACTCCAAATCATGCATCCACTCGGTGGCACAGCTCGACAACCGTCCCGTCAGATGCCGCGAAGCCGTATGCCGGGCAAACGGCACCAATGGGATGACGCTGCTGGCCGTGGCCGGAGGCGACCTTGTAGAGGCAGGGCAAAGCTCCGTCAGCACATTGCTGCGCAACTGCCTCGGGGAGCGCCCCGGATGGTGCGGGCGCTTCAACGAAATATGGCTCGGAGGCGGCGACGGGGCATTACGCCGCATAACGTCGCACAACAACAGAATCGAGGTGCTTGAATCCGATTTCGGGAAAGGCACTGCCGACTGCCTTCCGCTTCAATGGGAATCAACCACCCTGCTTACAGGCGGCGGAAAGTTGCTCGACACCTCGGAAGAGGTATTCCATGCCGAGGGGATGAAAATCGGCCTTACAACACGCCACCGCCCCGGGGCATACCTGCCCTATGTGCGGGCAAACCTTTTTGCTGCGAAGATAAACGGGACTTTGACCATAGCCGGTGACAACGGCACGCGAATAAGCGAGCCCCTGATGCGAGCCAATATCCACGGGGCATTGAACTCCCCGCTTATTCTCAGGATTATAGCCCCGTTCCGCGAAAATATCGAACTCCGCCTTGACGCCGATGCAAGCCATGATGCAGAATGGCACACACCCGGTTTCGGCCTGGCAAACAGCCCCCTTCAAACACAAAAGTAAGGAAAATCTCACGATCTCCCTTACCCCAATACATAGTAATATTACCAGTCAATCAATGCAGTAGTAGCATGAACACTACACACGTAGCATAATACTACAAATTATGTGTAAATAAGCAATGGATATGCTTTCATAAATATGCTTTAAAAGGATTCCAGGGTTTGGAAAGCCCCGGTTACCTCCGAAAGGAGCAACTATAACAAAGGCACCGGCCATATGGCCTAAAATAAAACAAGCTCATTGTATTCAGCTTTCACAAGCTCCTTTCACCCACAAAGATACAACATAAACCTTCTGATTCCAAAATTTGCAATAAAATTGTATATGAAAAGTTGCACATTTTACGCCAAAGCGTGTAATCAAAAGAATAAATCACTGATTACCAATACACTCTGACAGCCAGCTCAAAAAAGCCGGATTTTTAGGGTTACAAACAGGCTTGGCAGAATTGTAACTTTGCAGTGTAACCGGTTACAAATACAATAAAAACTATACAAATCTCCAACTACATCTATCATTATTATGAAAGACCGCAAAATGATGAAAGACGGCGAAGCCGACAACGAAAAGGTAGATGCCGCCCCGGTAAAGGGGGAAGCCGGCACCAACGAGGCAACCCCTGCAACGGAAGTTAACAACACCCTTCCCGACGAAGCCCCGGCCCCGGAGGAATCAAAGGGCGAAAAAAACGGCATGCCGCCAGAACAGGACGACAATCCCCCTGCATCCGTGTCAGTGGAACACACTGAAAACACCCCTGAGGCAGAGGGGCCCGACTTCGAAGCAGCCATCGCGGAGGCTGAACAACGAGGATACCTGCGCGGACGCAACGAACGAATCGAGGAACTGATGCAGAGACCGGGCATAATGGAACGCCCTGGAACCACGGAAATCAACCGTGCCGACACCAAAGGGGAACAAGGATTCCTAAGCCATCTCAAGGTCTCCATCTGGGACCGATAACAACACTACCGACACACAGCAAGTCGTAACGATTATTATTAGGTAAGTAAGTCATGAAAATTATTACGCATGAAACGTATAATCAGGCTTTACATTATCTGCGGCATACTTTCAGATAATATAAAATAATTTCCACGACTTACTTATAAACCCAAAAACACACATCCCATGAAAGTACTTAAACAAATCTGGAAGTTCCTGCGAACCCTGATCCGTATCCTTACGGGTGTAGAAGCAGCAGTAAACGGCAAAGGCTGCAAATGCCCTGACGAAAAATCAGGCACAGAACGTGGAAAGCCCCACACACCCGGACATGACCAACCCGCAGATTCCTGACAGAGGCGAAAACACACCGAAAAAAACAACCAACCATTTTAATACACACAACTATGAAAAAGATTATCGAGAGTGTCAGAAACAACGTTATGAAATGGCTCGGCAGCGAGGCCGGAGCCGGGGCTGTCGCCCTTATGATACTGATGATGGCAGCATGGCTGCTGGGATGGATAATGGGCCATGCCATGGGTGGCGTCACCCAGATTTTCGAACAGTCGGCCTATGGGATGCATGGAGCCACCGCCTACGGATTCCAAGGCGCACCGACCCTTCCGGGCGCATTCGCGGCAGCCGTGGTGGCAGGCGTTGCAGGTGTAGGGCGCCATATCGACGGCACCCCGCTCACAACCAACATAGCCGACACCGTGTCGCCGGGACTGCTACGCAACGAAATCGACGACCGCATCGTAAAGATACGCCCCATGTCAACCCCGCTCGACCAGATTTCACGCTACGGCGGCGCACGGCTCTGCGGCTCGATGAAGGTTGAATACTACTCGGTCGACACAAAACCGGCTTCAGCCCGGCTGACTGCGGCAGTACCCGCTCCCGACGGCCGTGGTTCGGGCTACATCCAGGTCGCGCTCGAAACCGACAACAACGCTATCTTCCAACCCACCACCACCCTGATTGTGCCCGGTGTGAAAAGCTCCTCAGGCGGCTCGCTGGTGCTGTATGTGGTAAGCAACGACAACACTGCCACCGGGCTCAAGGTCGTGGCCGTAAACAACAAGGCGGGTCAGACCTTCGCCCTCCCCGCCATCGCAGCCGGGACGGAGATAGTGCGCATGGGGCGTGCCGCCACCGAACTCGACGTAATGACCTCGCAGTTCGAGGCGTTACCTACGAAATCCGACAATTTGTGCCAGATTTTCAAGGCCCAGGTAGAACAATCAACCTTTATGAAAATCGCCAACAAGGAAGTAGGCTGGACATTCTCCGACCAGGAGGAGGCCGCGATTATCGACATGCGCATGGGGATGGAGAAAAACTTCCTGTTCGGCCATAAAACCCGCTTCACCGACCCGGCCAAAGGTGAAGAGGTGCTGCTCACCGGCGGCATCTGGAACCAGACCGACAACGAATTCACCTACGACCCCTCACAGGCTATCGACGAGGAATGGATGGTGCGCCTGTGCCGCCAGGCTTTCAGCCATAACGCCGGGTCGTCGAAAAAAGTGTTGCTCGCCGGTTCCGACCTCGTTGAGAAACTGCACCTTGCCGGGGCGCAACGGGTTATGGTCAACGATGCCGCAGTGACCAAATGGGGACTTGACTTCACGGAAATCCACTCGAAGTTCGGCACACTCTACGTGCTGCTTTCGGAAGTGTTCGACCAATGCGGCATGGGATCGGGCGGCATGGTAATCGACCCGGAATATATCACCAAGTACTGCCATGTGCCTTTCCGCACCGAGCGGCTCAACCTGAGGCAGAGCGGCGTGCGCAACGTCGACGCCATAGTGATTACCGAAGCAAGCTGCCTGGTGCTGCGCTACCCGCAGAGCCACATGAGAATCACCACAAAAACCGCCTGAACATGAGGTTGGAACTGACTAAAAACGAAATGCTGGCGCTTTGGAAGCGCCGGCATTTTCTTGAACCGCTCCGCGCCGACTGCCGCATAGAGCGTTCCGACGGTGTCGACCTCGACGCTATCGCCACGGAGGAGATGCGGCTGTGGTATCTGAAGCAGCTGGCCGAAGCCCCGCCCGACATGCTGGCCCCGTCCGACCTGGCAATGACGGCCAAAGTGCGCCGGTCGCCGCAAGGAACCGGCCTGATAACCCTTCCCGGCAATGTCGTCAGGGTCATCGCAGTCAGACTCGGCGGCTGGGAACGCCAGGCAAGGATACTCCCCGCCGGAAGCCGTGATGAACAACGTGCCGGGAACCGCTTTGCACGCGGAGGCGTGGCCGACCCCTCGGCAGTGCTACGCCCAGGCAACATCCTTGAACTATTCTCGCTCGACTCGCCACACACCATCCCGGTGGTCGACATCCTTACAGTAATCGAAGACCCCGGGCCCGACATCTACATCATGGATGAACGGCTCGTGGAGCGAATGCAGCCAATTATCTAAGAGAGTGTTTGGATTTAAACCAGACACTCTCTAAAAGCCAACCGATATATTATGGAAAACGATACAATAAAGGCACGGCGCGTGCTTGAAGAGGCACACGCCGCATGGACACGAATGGCACCCGTAAGGGAAAGACGCCGCCGCTATGTGCGCTACACCTATGGCGACCAATGGAGCGACCTGGTGAAAGACCGTTCGGGCAAATGGATGCAGGAGCGGCAACAGCTCACCGTGGGCGGACGCGAACCTCTGAGCAACAACCTCATCCGCCGGATGGTAAAAGCCGTCGTGGGCCGTTACCGCATGAATACGGATGCGGCAGCGGATAAGGATGGGCTGACAACGGCCGGCCGATGCCTGCCCGACATCAACAATCTCGACGAACTCGATGCACGAACCCTCGAAGAATTCCTTATCTCAGGAATAGCGGTGCACCGCGTGTGGCACGAAAGGCGCACACAGGCCGAAGGCATATGGGTCGATCCTGTGTCGCCCGACCGCTTTTTCATCAACGCCGTACGCGACCCCCGCGTATGCGACACAGAACTGGCGGGGCGCATCACCGACATGTCGCCGGGTGAAATGCTGATGCGCTTCGCCCGCGGCGACAGGCAAAGAGCCTCGACACTGCGCACACTCTATGCCGCCATCGAAGGGAGCGCAACCCCGTTCGGATGCCCGTCAGGCACCGGCACGGACGAGGATTTTTTCCATGCCCCGCCGGGACGATGCCGAGTAATCGAAGTGTGGACGCTCGAATGTCGCGAAGCCCTCAGGTGCCACGACCCGTTGGAAGCAACATTCGCACTGGTGCCGGTAGGCGAAGAGGGCGCTATTGCACGCATAAACGCCTCGCGCCGACGGCACAAACTACCTGCGATTTCCACACGCTGGGAAGCGGTCACCACATGGCGATGCCGCATGATGGCTCCCGACGGCACCGTGCTCGACGAATTCGACTCCCCCCTGAAAAACGGCTCGCACCCGTTCGCCATAAAACTATACCCTATGGTCGACGGCGACGTGCATTCACTCGTGGAGGATGTAATCGACCAGCAACGCTACGTCAACCGACTTATAACCCTTATAGACCGCATGATGGGAACGGCGGCAAAAGGGGTGCTGCTTTTCCCGACAGGGTGCAAGCTCGAGGGACAGAAATGGCAGGAGGTGGCCGACATATGGGCCGACCCGGGCGGGGTGATACCCTACCGCCCCTACCAGGGAGCCGAACCCCACCAGGTTGTGACACCGATGGCTGATTTCGGGGCGCGCGACCTGTTGCAGACACAAATCGGATTGTTCGAGGATGTGTCGGGGGTAAGCGAGGCGCTGATGGGCAAATCGGTAAGCGGGGTTGTGGGGGTGGAGCGCTATGAAAGCGAGGTGCGCAATGCATCCGTGGCAGTAAACGACCTTTTGAAAACCTTCGCCGACTTCACAGCCTCAAGAAACACACTTATGCAACAATTCGACTGCAAATTTTAACTTAGATGGGCGCGATTCCGGCACTGGTGCCGACGTATCTTTGCAACGTGGGTACTGACGGCGACCCCGCAGTCACAACCGCAGCACACCTGCACAATCTTTAAACCTTCATTATATACATGGCCGACGGTGGCAACGGGCGCAATCCATGCGCTGCGCCCGCACCACCCAGGCTTATTTAGAGATTGTCTAAAATTTTTTCCAAAAGATTTTTAGACAATCTATTAATCTAGGAATGTTATGGAAAACTTCAACAAACGGAACGAGGACTTTTTCAACGTGGTATGCAAAATCCAGCGCGAGGGGGTGGCAGGCCGCCCGGTGTCGGTGCACTATGCGGTGCGCAAGGCAATCGGCCGTGAAGCACCGTCGTTCTATCTCACCCGCGAACATGTGTGGAAACGCCTCCATGAACGCCGACGCCGCCTGCCGCCGAAAGAGAAACCCCACCGGCGCCGCATGTGGGAGGAAATCGAATCCGCATTGAAAACTCGGATAGCACAACATCCCGGCGAGGATGCATGGGTGGCTCTCGACCACGTGCTTGCCCACCACCGCCCTTCGGGCTTCTTCATAACCGAGGAATATGCACGCAAGCTGGTTTACCGTATGATGCGAGGGAAAGTATGACACAGGGAACAGAGGGGGGAAGTCAAAATGACTTCCATATTTATGTTTTGACCTTAAGAGATTCTGACTGATGGAAATGAATGTAAAACTTAGCGCGAAAGCTATAACCGATGAAATGATGGCCTTGACAGCCCTCAGGAACGTGACCATGGAAAACAACGGCCGCAACGGCACGCCGCTGCTGACCCGCGACCACCTGCCGGGCCTAAGGGTCATAATGCGGATGGTCTTCGCCGAAACCGTTATCGGGCTAGGCAGCCTGGTGGAAGGGTGCGACATCGACGAAGAAGACCCGCAACCGTCGCTACCCTATAGCGACGAATCACCCATGCAACTGGGGCTGGCTCTGAGGAATGCCGCCGATATGACATCCGGACAGCTTCTGGCCGTGAAACGACAACTGGAGCATCTTGTAGCGGCAGGCACACTGGGATGGGTGGCCGCAGATGCCGACTCCGAATTTGCCCGCACCCTGCAGCAACAACGCGAAGGAACGCTGGCAGCCCTGCGCGACACCCTGGCCGAACAGGCTGCCACCCTTAGCATAACCCCGTGGCCATGACCCATATACATTATCAGGCAACAAAGGCATGCGGTGTGTCAAATCCGGATTTGACACACCGCATGCCTTTGTTGTATAGTCAGGAAAATTCCGACCAAAATCAGTTATCACCCGTAACCCTGACGAACTTAGCCACGGTTGTAACGGTTACCGCGTCAGGCACTACCGGGGTGTCACCCCCTTCTACCCTCCCTTCATCATCAGCATCACCGCCACCATCGGCCACAGATGCCGACGATTTGATTGTAAGGTTGTAGTAATCCAGCTTAACAACTTCGTACTCTACAATATTAGCCTTATTGTCAAATACATATAGGATTTTATCCTTATATTTCCAAAACGAACGGTTCTTCTCGCGCCACTCACCTGTTATATTCTCCTCGTATGTCACGAACGTCCCGTTAGGGTTTATAATCACACGGATATTTTCCAGGCTTTCGGTATAATCCAACCCTGCATCCCCTTTGTCGCCGTCAGTGGAGATTTCGGCGTCAACCCCCTGCCACGAACCCAGCAACTCGATCGGATAAGTTGGCGGCTCCACCTCGTCATCATCTGAGAAACCGCACGAGGAAAGCGCCACGACAGGAAGGAACACCGTCAGCAACCATTTAACACTGAAAAATTTAGTCATTGATGTCATTATTCTGTATGATATGTTGTTTGAAACCCGCAGGCCACCTTGGCCCCGGGGCTTTCGCCACTGCAAATTTAAAAAATCCGAATCGCATCCACACCTTACCGACACATTTTTTCACTAACTTTGCAAGCTACTATGGATGAATGCACAATATTTAAAATTAGTTAACGTTATTACGTAGGACAATATCCGCATCTTGATGCAAAAGGGAATCAAAAGAATATTCGATGTGGTTTGTGCGGTGTTGGCGCTTCTGGCGTTAGCACCCGTATGGCTTGTCGTAAGCCTATGGGTGGGATTGTCATCGCCCGGAGGCATATTTTTCAGGCAGAAACGCACCGGCTACAAGGGGGCGGAATTCGAGCTTCTCAAATTCCGCTCGATGTACGTCAACAAGGAGGCCGACACACGCCAGGCCGACAATGCCGACCCGCGCATAACCCCGGTAGGGCGTTTCCTGAGGCAGTCGTCGCTCGACGAACTGCCCCAGCTTTGGAACATAATCAGAGGCGACATGTCAATCGTCGGCCCACGGCCGCACATGATAGCGCACACCGATTACTACACCCCGCTTATCCACGACTACATGCGTCGGCACGACATGCGGCCCGGCCTGACAGGCTACGCGCAAATCAAAGGTTTCCGCGGAGCCACGCCCGACCTCTCCGACATGCAGAACCGCGTCACCGCCGACCTCGAATACATCGACCGGTTCTCCCTGTGGCTCGACATAAAAATCCTCGCCATCACCGCTTGGAAAATGCTGACCCTCAAGCTCTGACAAAGGAATCCGATTCATAAACACAAACGCATACACTCATTCTAATAATAATATAAATGAAGGCTTGTTTCATGGGGCTTGGCTATATCGGCCTCCCTACCGCCATAATAGCAGCCCGCCACGGCAATATAGAAGTGACCGGTGTAGATATAAACCCCAAGGTTGTAGAGATGACCAACCATGGGAAACTGCATATCGTGGAACCGGGCATCGAAACCATGTTGCAGGAGGTAGTGGCATCAGGAAGGCTGAAGGCATCAACCTCCCCGGAAACCGCCGACGCATATTTCATCGTAGTACCCACCCCCTTCAAAGGCGACCACCAACCCGACACATCATACGTGGAAGCTGCCACACGCAGCATTGCTCCATTGTTAAAAAAAGGGGATTTATATGTCATCGAGTCCACATCGCCGGTCGGGACTACGGAAGCAATGGCGGAACTCATTTTCAAACTTCGTCCCGAACTGCAAGGAAAAATAAATATCGCCTACTGCCCCGAACGCGTGCTCCCAGGCAATGTAATCTACGAACTGGTGCATAACGACCGCGTCATAGGGGGCATCGACGAAGCCTCGACCGACAGGGCAATCGACTTCTATTCCCGTTTTGTGAAAGGGAAACTTCACCGCACCAATTTACGCACAGCCGAAATGTGCAAACTGACCGAAAACTCCTCACGCGATGTGCAGATAGCTTTCGCCAACGAGCTTTCAATGATTTGCGACACGGCAGGCATCAACGTGTGGGAACTGATAGAGCTTGCCAACAAGCACCCGAGAGTCAACATCCTGCAACCGGGATGCGGCGTTGGAGGACACTGCATAGCGGTAGACCCGTACTTTATCACGGCCCTTTACCCCAACGAATCGAAAATCATAGCCACCGCACGCGAAATCAATAATTATAAATCGCGCTGGGTAACCGAACGGGTAAAAAACGCAATGTTGCGCTTCGAACTCGACAACAACCGCAAACCGGTGGTGGCAATGATGGGGCTGGCATTCAAACCGGATATCGACGACCTCAGGGAAAGCCCAGCAAAACGCATCACCGCCGAGGTGATGCAGTCGTCAAGCAATGCCGACTTTCTCGTTGTAGAGCCTAACATACAGGAGCATAACGTGTTCAAACTCACCGACTACCGTGAGGCTTACGAACGCGCCGACATTGTTGTGTTCCTTACAGGCCACACCCCTTTCAAAACTCTGCCTTGGCGCGACGACAAGGTTATTCTCGACTTCTGCGGGATTTTCAAAAAAAGCTGACCGGGTGATGGAAGCGGTTCAGATATGCGGCATAAAAGTGTATCCGTTTGAAAACCGGGACACACTTATCGATTACGCTTTCGGGCGCAAGGGGATGCTTGTGGCCGTAAATGCCGAAAAATCCATAAATGCCGACAACACGCTGCGTGGCATAATCAACGAAAATATAGGATATTGCGACGGGGCGGGAATCGTGAAAGGATGCCGCCGGAAGGGTGTGAAAAAAGCCATACGGATTCCGGGGTGCGAATTGTGGCTCGATATAATCAGCCGGTATGCCCCGCAAGGCAAAAGCTTTTACCTTGTAGGGTCGCGACAGGAGGTTGTGGAAGGCACCGTGGCGAAACTACGCCGGCAATACCCCGGCATAAATATAGCAGGCTACCGCAATGGGTTCATCAAGTCAGCACAGGAACGCGACGAACTCATCGACGACATAGCCCGCACCGCCCCCGACATTATATTCGTCGCAATGGGTTCCCCCAGGCAGGAAATCCTTATGGCGGAAATACAGAAACGTCACAAAGCGCTATACCAGGGGCTGGGCGGGTCATTCGACCTTTTTATGGGCACTTTCAAACGCGCACCCAGGTTCCTGCAGCAAATGGGGTGCGAATGGTTATGGAGGTTTGTGGCACAACCCACACGCATACGACGCCTCACGCCATATCTGAAATTTGCAGGAAGGCTCTACAGCGGCAAAATCTGATTTTAAAAGCATCAGGCAAGCCAGCCCATGCCCGGAAAAACAACGAAATGGAGATGAAAAAAATAATGCTTGTTTTCGGCACACGCCCCGAAGCCATAAAAATGGCGCCGGTAGTAAAGGAACTGAAACGACGTGCCGACCGCTTCTCGACCATAGTAACCGTTACAGGACAGCACCGGCAGATGCTCGACCAGGTGTTGCGCATTTTCAACATCACACCTGATTTCGACCTCGACATAATGAAACCGGGCCAGGATCTCACAGATGTAACCACCGGGGTATTGCAAGGGATGAAACAGGTGCTGGCTGAAACAAAACCCGATTTGGTGCTTGTGCACGGCGACACATCAACCTCCACAGCAGCCGCACTTGCAGCGTTCTACGCCCAAATCCCCGTAGGGCATGTGGAAGCCGGGCTGCGTACCGGCAACATCACATCGCCATGGCCTGAGGAAATGAACCGACTGATCACAGGACGAATCGCCTCACTGCATTTCTCACCCACCCCGCTGGCACGCGAAAACCTTCTGAAGGAAAACGTCGACACCGGCACAATCACCGTTACAGGCAACACGGTTATTGATGCGTTGGTCGATGTGACCGACCGTATAAACAATGACCCGGCCATGCAGCAGGCTTTGGCTGATTCAATAAAAGAAGCCGGTTACGACACAGGCCGTCTCGCCGACGAATCACGCCGCATGGTGCTTATCACCGGCCACAGGCGTGAGAACTTCGGCGAGGGCTTCCTGTCGATGTGCCGGGCTATCAAGGCTTTATCCGAGCAATTCCCACAAGTCGACTTCGTTTACCCAATGCACCTGAATCCGAACGTGCGCCGTCCGATTCATGAGATATTCGGGGAGAACCTCAACATCTACGGGAACCTGTTCTTCATCGAACCGCTTGAATACCTCGATTTTGTTTTCCTGATGGGGAAATCATCCATCGTGCTTACCGACAGCGGCGGCATACAGGAAGAAGCACCCGGACTTGGGAAACCGGTGCTTGTGATGCGCGACACAACCGAACGCCCAGAAGCTGTCGATGCCGGGACTGTGCGGCTCGTAGGTACGGACTTCGAAAAAATAACCACCGAAACGGCACGCCTGCTGACCGACCGTGACGCATACGGGCAGATGAGCCGGGCATCAAACCCTTACGGCGACGGACATGCCTCGGAACGTATAGCCGACACCCTCGCACGAATTTAAACGATTGAAGTCATCTTGAATAAAAGCCAAGGTGACTTCATCCGTTATATACAGTCACTGCTTCAACAATGCCCGACGAAAGCGGCCAGATCGGGATCGGCCAGAAGCGAGGCATGGGCGCAAAGGTTCTCGCGGAGGGCGTGCAGGGCAATGGCGCGGGTCATGAGTATATCGTCGTGATAACCGGCACGGGCACCGTAAGAACCGTTAGGGCGGCGTTGATACACCAACAGCTCGTCGCATGCGGCAGCATCGCGTTCCATATATGTGCCGTCGCGCACAGCCCCTATCAGTCCCGTTATAATCATCTGTTTGGTTGCACGGTTGGTGTGGAATCCCGGACGCGGCGAGCCGCCTTCGGGAGCCTGGCGGAAATACAGGTTGGCATAATGTTCATAAAGTTCGTGGAGCATATACGCCCCCTGGTCGGAGGTTTCCGCCTCTTCGCGTGACCCGCTTTCAAGGGTGTTGCTCTCGAACACCAGCAACGCACGGTTATAATATGCCGCGATAGCCGCGCTTTTCCATGTCAGAAGGTCGTGGTCGGTATGCCCGCGCCATTGTGCCACCACGCGTGGCGGGTTCATGCCAAGCACGGCGACCACACTCCAGTCGGCAGTTACCGAACGTCCGCCCACATCGACGGCGGCAACATAACCCTCGCCCGGCACCGGATGCTCCCAAACCTTCAGGCCGCCGGTTGAATCCGGCCTGAACATCAACGCCGTCAGCGCCAGAGGCCCCGTGAACGCACCTGTGCCCGACACCACCTCGCCAAGCCCCGAAGGTTCCTCACACCCGGTGCGCAGACGCGCCACCGCCTCGGCGGCAAACACATTGCTGCCCGTGTTGGCAAACGCCTCGGCAGCCGTGGTGGGATATTCCGCCATCATGGCCGCATGCGAGGCATATTCCTTACGTTTGAAGTGATACCAGTTAATCTGCTCAAGTGTCAGGCCACGTTCCCACAAATCACGTTCATACCCGTCCATCGCCTGCCACAAACCGGCTGCATCATCCAATTCACGGCGATAAATCTCTATCTCATACCATGGCACGAACACAGCAGTCTTGTCGCTCTCGCCACGCTCCGACCGCAACCACTCGGTGTGGAAATAATTCCCCACCCCGTTGGCCGTCGACTCAAGCACAATCAACGACAAGGGGGTCATGGCGATGGCACCGCATATAGCCCTGATAAAATCGGCAGGCGAGCTTTTGGCGGTATCCTTCCAGAATGCCACCTCGCTCAGATGAGCCATCGCATAGTCGGCACCGCGCACCGAATCCTGCCGTTCCGACGAACCCAGCGTGATGCGGCAATGCCTCCCGGCGATTTCACGTATAAGCTCCTGCCCCTGGTAGCGAACAAGCCGGGGTGCCTCGTCCCCCTCCCAAAGATTCCCGGGATATGTGCGCAGCATCTCGTCATACATTCCCCGGATAGATGCCGCCGTTTTCCCTACCTGGGCGCATATCAGCGAATGCCAGTGTTCGGCCTGCGTGCATTGAATCCATGCCATATACATCTGCACCAACGTGGAGCCTCCCCATTGCCGCGCTTTGAGCATAATGACACGGATGGGGCGACCGGCCTGCCGCTCACGTTCGAAAACGGCTGCCACACGCCTCTGCGGCGCGTTAAGCCGGAAAGGCACCATCCGCCCCGACATCTTATCCTTGATGCGCACGCACCTTTCCGCCCAATAGGCGAAATCCTCCCGGCACCGCCTGCGCACTTCGTCATCCCCCGCCTCCGGGCTGCCGCCGGTCATCATCTCTCCGGGTGAATCCGCCAGGCAACCGCCGGCATCCACACCGGCAGCAAGCATCCTGTTGCGCCTGCCGTTCTCCTTCAAAATCTCCCCTATAATCATCTTCTCATCCATATAACCCTGCGTTTTAACCGCAAAGTTATGGCCGGAAGCGGCACCCCTGCCTCCTCAAAAATCCCGTAATCATTCAGGGCAGCCCCCCACCCGGCATGAAGCCGTCACGGCTTCACTTTTCAGTACGGTGTGTCAACATTCAATATCTTGGCACACCCCCGTGATTTTCGCCCGGACGGCGAGGGCGCAGTCAGAGTTTCATGCCTATACCGAACAGGGCATAATCATAAACCACCGGGTCGTCGGGACGGAAACGCCGCAAATGCCCGGTAAGCTCCTCGACCGACCGGCGGTCGTCAGCCCGCCGCGTAAGCAGTCCCAGCTCACGTGCCGTGTCGCCTACATGCACATCCAGCGGGATATAAAGCTGCGACGGCGACAGGATGCCGCGCCATATGCCTATATCCACAATCCCATCGTCGCGCACCAGCCAACGCAAAGCCATGTTGACGCGTTTAAGGGCTGTGGTGGCAAGGTTCTGCGGCAGGCAACGGGAATTCCCGGCGCCATCGTTGGCCGCAGCCAGCTCGCGGTTCAGCCCCTCGACCAATTTCCATGCCGGGGCTTCGGATGCCGCAATCCCTTCGGCCTGCGCGAAACCGCCAAGGGAACCGTGGCGCAGGTACACACGCCGCAACCCACGCAGGTAATGCCGGAAATCACGGGCGAAAAACGTGCGGTGGATATTCATATCAGGCAGATCCTCATACCCCTCGTCCATGACATAGGCATACGGATTGTTATCCATCAGCCGCAACATCTTCTCGCAGTTGGAACAAATCATCTTGCGGTTCCCCCATGCGATAGTGGCGCTCAAAAGCGCCACTATCTCTATATCCTCTGGCGCGGTGAAGCGCCTCGGGAACTGTACGGGGTCGGCCCCGATAAAGGCCGGAGAGTTTATGCGTGCCGCTTCCGCATCGAGCAGCTCGCGCAGGTCATTCTCTGTCATGAATATGCATTATTTCTTTTTTGCACGTGTACGGACAAGCCTCAGCACCTGCGCCGAGCGGGCAGGCAGGTAGAGGCGCAGCCACTCCTTGCCGATAGGCTGGTAAAGCTCGTCGAACTGTGTCAGATGCTCAACCTTCTCGTCAATAAGCCCGAAGCCGCCGAATTCGGGGGAATCGGACGAAAGCACCGTGCGGTACTTGCCCACGGGGGCAAGAATCCCGTAATCGGTATATGACTTTGTCGGTGAGAAATTGAACACGAACACAAGGTTGCCACGGCGGAATGCCAGCACCTGGTCGTCGTCTTTCTCCCAAAGTTTCTCAATGCCCAAAGCCTGGAAATTGTTGACGCACGAAATCAGCTCCACCATGGCGTTGTCAAACGCATTGAGATATTTGTATTGCAAATCCTCGCGGTCGACCAGATCCCACTGGCGACGGGCATATTTATAGCTCCAGCCGTTGCCTTCGCGCGGGAAGTCAATCCATTCCGGGTGCCCGAACTCGTTACCCATGAAGTTCAGGTAGCCGCCGTTGATAGTGGCCATGGTGACAAGGCGTATCATCTTGTGCAAGGCGATGCCGCGTGTCACGGCAGGGTTGGTGTCACCAACCATCATATGCCAGTACATCTCTTTGTCGATAAGACGGAAAATCACCGTCTTGTCACCCACGAGCGCCTGGTCGTGGCTCTCGACATACGATATGGTCTTTTCGTCGGAGCGCCTGTTGGTAAGTTCCCAGAAAATCGACGTCGGATGCCAGTCCTCATCCTTACGCTCCTTGAGGGTCTTAATCCAGTAATCGGGAATACCCATGGCCATACGGTAGTCGAAACCGATGCCGCCGTCCTTGAACTTGATTGCCAGCCCCGGCATGCCGCTCATCTCTTCGGCAATGGTGATGGCATGGGGATTCACCTCATGTATAAGTTTGTTGGCAAGTGTCAGGTAGACAATGGCATTCGTATCCTGATTCCCGTCATAATAATCCCCATATCCTGAGAACGCTTTCCCTAGGCCGTGGTCGTAATAGAGCATCGAGGTCACCCCGTCGAAACGGAAGCCGTCGAAATGATACTCCTCAAGCCAGTATTTGCAGTTGGAAAGCAGGAAGTGGAGCACTTCGTTCTTGCCATAGTCGAAGCAGAGCGAATCCCATGCCGGATGTTCGCGGCGATGGTCGCCGTAGAAATAAAGGTTACCAGTGCCGTCCAGACGTCCCAGACCCTCATTCTCGTTTTTAACCGCGTGGGAATGGACAATATCCATAATCACCGCGATACCGAGCTTATGGGCGTGGTCGATAAGGCTCTTAAGGTCTTCGGGAGTTCCGAAACGCGACGAGGCGGCAAAAAAATTCGACACATGATAGCCGAACGACCCGTAGTAGGGATGCTCCTGGATAGCCATAATCTGGATGGCGTTATAACCGTCGGCGGCAATGCGGGGGAGCACCTTGTCGCGGAATTCCTTGTATGTCCCCACACCCTCACGCTCCTGTGCCATACCGATATGGCATTCATAGATAAGCAACGGGCGGGTGTCGGGCACGAAATCGTCGACATCCCATTTGAACGGGGCGTGGTCCCACACCTGCGCCGAGAAGATATGCGTGTTCTCATCCTGCACCACACGGTTGGCATAAGCCGGGATACGCAGCCCTTGCCCCCCGTCCCAATGCACGCTCATCTTATAGAGCTGCCCGTGATGCATCACATTGGCCGGGATATGGATTTCCCAGACCCCGTTTTTCAGCGGGTTCAACGAAAACTCGGGCCTCTCCTCCCAACCGGAGAAATCACCTACCAGGAAAATCTGCCTGGCATTGGGCGCCCATTCGCGGAAAACCCACCAGTCACCCTGGCGGTGAAGCCCGAAATACTGGTGCGCATTGGCGAAATCCTTCAGCGAATTCGAGTTGGCTGTGAGTTCGGCTTCCTTCCGGACAGCATCTGCATGACGCCCCTCGATGGCATCTGCATGAGGTGCCAGCCACGGGTCATTGCGATAGAGTGCAAGAGGTTTCTTTTTCATATCTCTATGTGTTTTTGTTTATTGTGTAAGTAAGAATATCACGACAGCCCGTCGAGCAATTCGTGTGCAGCCGCAAACGGCGAAAGCCGGTTCGACAGCACCAACCGTTCGGCAGTGGCGATGCGTGCCGCCCGGTCGGGGTCCTCGTAAAAGCGGCGGCGCAGTTCCGCATCGATGGTCTCATACATCCAGTAGCGTGCCTGCTCATGGCGTCGGCGCTCGAAATACCCGTTCTCTTTCACAAAGTCGAAATAACGGTCAATCATATCCCACACCTCTGTTATGCCAAGCTCGAAATAGCCCGAATATGTAAGCACCTCGGGAGTCCACCCCGACGGTGGCGTGGGGAAAAGATGCAGGGCCGAACGGAACTGGGCCTGGGCCAGGCGTGCACGGTCGATATTGTCGCCGTCGGCTTTGTTGATTACGATACCGTCGGCCATTTCCATGATGCCGCGCTTGATTCCCTGCAACTCGTCGCCGGTGCCTGCAAGCTGGATAAGCAGGAAGAAATCGACCATCGAATGCACGGCGGTCTCGCTCTGCCCCACCCCCACCGTCTCAACGAATATATTGTCATAGCCCGCTGCCTCGCAAAGGATTATGGTCTCACGGGTCTTACGGGCAACCCCGCCGAGGGAACCGGCCGACGGTGAAGGGCGGATAAAAGCCGACTCATGTTGCGAAAGCTTTTCCATGCGTGTTTTGTCGCCGAGGATACTCCCTTTCGACCGTTCCGACGACGGGTCGATGGCAAGAACGGCAAGCTTCCCGCCGTTACGCAGCACATGAAGCCCGAACACGTCGATCGACGTCGATTTCCCCGCCCCAGGCACCCCGGTTATACCTATCCTACGGCTCTTACCCGAATAAGGCAGGCACTTCTCAATCACCTCATGGGCAATCGCCTGATGCGCCGGGGCAACACTTTCGACAAGGGTCACTGCACGTGCCAGACGTGTGACATCCCCTTTCAGAATCCCCTCCACCAGCTCCGAAGCCGACGGCAGGGGGGCTTTCCGCCTCGGTTTAAGGTAGGGATTGACAACGGGGGGCTGCGCCACCCCGGCATTCACGGCAAGGCCGCTGTATTTCGGGTCATTCTCAGGATGGTTCTCCATGATATTTATGATTCTTGTTTAATCTATGTAGGTCGTAAAATTATTTCCTGTCCAAAATCACATCAATGTGCTTCAAGCCAGTTGTTGCCGGTACCCGAGGCAACCTCAAGTGGCACGGAACCGCTGAAAGCCCCGCTCATCAGCCGTGTCACAAGCTCCTGCAACTGCGGCAGTTCGTCAGGCACCACATTGAACACAAGTTCGTCGTGAACCTGCATCACCATACGCGAACGCAATCCCAAGCGGCTCATCTCCTCATGGATGCGTATCATGGCTATCTTGATTATATCGGCCGCCGAACCCTGCAACGGGGCGTTGACGGCATTCCGTTCGGCATAACTGCGCACTGTGGCATTACGTGAATTTATATCCGGCAGGAAGCGGGTGCGCCCCATAATGGTGGTCACATACCCGTCCTTACGGGCTTTCTCTATCGATTCGGCTATAAATTCCTTGATATGCGGATAAGTTCGGAAATACCCGTCAATCAGCTCCTTCGCCTCATAGCGCGGAATGGAGAGACGCTCTGACAGGCCGAAGGCCGAAATGCCGTAGACGGTGCCGAAATTGGCTGTTTTGGCCTTGCGGCGCTGGTCGTCGGTAACCTCGTCGAACGGCACATGGAAAATCTTCGACGCCGTGGCACGGTGTATGTCAAGCCCCTCGCGGAACGCCTCCGTAAGCTCCGGGTCGTTACTTAATGCCGCAAGCAGGCGCAACTCTATCTGCGAATAATCGGCCGACAGGATAACACATCCCGGATCGGCAATGAACGCCCTCCGCACCTCGCGCCCGTCATCGGTGCGGATAGGGATGTTCTGAAGGTTAGGATTAGCCGACGAGATGCGCCCGGTAGCAGTCACCGTCTGGTTATACGTGGTGTGAATCTTCCCTGTAACGGGATTCACCATGCCCGGCAGGGCATTGATATAAGTGGCCAAAAGTTTTTTAAGACTGCGGGCCTCCAGTATCAGCCCCACTATCGGGTGGGCGGCGCGGTGCTTCTCCAAAATCTCCTCGGTCGTGGAGAAAGCCCCGGTCTTGGTGCGCTTCGCCTTGGCATCGAGCTTCATCTTTCCGAAAAGGATTTCACCCACCTGCATGGGGGAACTGATATTGAACCGTTCCCCGGCAAGTTCGTAGGCACGCTCCTCGATGTCGCGCACCTGCAATGTAAGCTGCTGTGAAAGCTGGTGCAGCTCCGCCGAATCGATGCGCACACCAGTCCATTCCATATCGGCAAGCACACGGGCAAGCGGCAGCTCTATGTCATCGACCAACGCCTGCTGCCTGTTTGCCTCAAGCAGCCCGCGCAACGGCCTGTAAAGGCGCAGGGTTATATCGGCCTGCTCACAAAGCCGTTCCAATTCGGTTCCTGCCGGCAAAGGCATATATGGCTTACGCGATGAGGATGCTTCGGCATAATCGGCCGTATGGTAACGGAGCACCGAGGCTGCTATGTCGGCCTGACGGTGACGCATCTCCGGCTGTAGCACATAATGAGCCAGCGACGTGTCGAAATAAGAAGCCGAAAGCCCTATCCCCTCACGACGCAGCAACACCATGTCGCGTTTTATATCGTGACTGACCAGCACACTCCCGCTATTTGTAAACAACGGTTCGAGCGCAGCCATGACCCCGGCACGCGCTTCGGCATCGGCGGGAACGGTTACAAACACGCTTTCACCTTCGGCGGCCGAAAAGGCCATCCCCCTGAAATCGGCAGTCATCGCCTCTGCCCCGACCGCATATAACGCGATTCCGGTTGCCTGGGCTTTGCATGCCTCGGCAACCGCCTGCGCCAGTGCCACGGCATCGGTCACTTCCCGGTAACCGGCGGCAGAAAGCGAGGCATAGCCCTCATCACCGCCACCGGGCGTATCCCCGGTCGACGTTGCATCATGACCACCAACTGCGGCGGCTTCCCCCTCGATAAAATCGAAAAGCGAGGGCTGCATGGTTTCCCCGCCTTTTTTTTCAGGCTCGGATGCCTTTTTATCATCCTCACCGCCCGTGGCAGGTTTGCGCAGCCGCGACAGGAATGTCTTGAATTCCATACGCGTGAAAATTTCACGCAGCCGCTCCGTATCTTCAGGCTCACGGCGGAGTGTGTCGAAATCCACCTCTAACGGGACATCGCGGCGTATGGTCGCCAGATGTTTGGAAAAGCGGATATTGTCGGCGTTTTCCTGTATTTTCTTCCCAAGGGCCCCCTTTATCCCGGCGGCATTGGCCAAAAGGTTCTCTACCGACCCGTATTCCCTTATAAGCTTCGATGCCGTTTTAGGCCCTACGCCGGGACACCCAGGTATGTTGTCGATAGCGTCACCCTCCAAAGCCAGGAGGTCGATTACCTGCAAGGGGGAATCTATGTCATAACGGGCACACACCTCACGCGGGCCGCGCAATTCCGAATCCTGCCCCCGTAGCGACGGTTTGTACATCACCACATTGTCGCTCACCAACTGGCCGTAATCCTTGTCGGGGGTCATCATATAGGTCATATACCCCTGCTCCGAAGCCATCCGCGACAAAGTGCCGATAACATCGTCGGCCTCATACCCCGGGACTTCGAACACGGGAATACGGTAAGCCTCGACAATCTCCTTTATAATAGGCACCGACAGGGATATATCCTCAGGCTGCGCCTCGCGTTTGGCCTTGTATCCGGAATAAAGTTCATGACGGAAAGTGGGGCCGTGCGGGTCGAAGCACACGGCGATATGCGACGGATTCTCCTTCCGGAGGATTTCGTCGAGAGTGTTGCAAAAGCCGAACACGGCCGAGGAGTTAAACCCCGTCGACGTTATGCGAGGCGCTCGTATCAAGGCATAATATGCCCTGTAAATCAATGCATACGCATCAAGTAGAAACAGTTTCTTATCATCCATCCGGTCTCTGTCGTTGGTAACGGGGCCGAGGCATATGCGCCACCACCCCCTTCTTTCCACAAAGTTAACAATTAATTCGATATTCAGGTTGCCGATGCGGGGAAATTCACCAAATCACATGTTTTACCGCCATTTCTTATTACGACATCATGAGCCGAAACACCCTCCGCAAGTGTTTGACGATTGGGGGGAATGTTGTAAATTTGCGAATTATATCCCTTACGCCTGACCGGCAACCACAAAGGAGCTACCGATGAACGACACAAAGAATTTCACAACCGAAGCCGAGGACCGCATAATCGAAGATGCTTTCCGCGAAGTGCTTGACGGATATCTGAAAAGCAACCACCGCAAAAAAGTGGAAATAATCGAACGCGCTTTCAAATTCGCAAAAGAGGCACACAAAGGAATCAGGCGGCGTTCAGGCGAACCCTACATACTTCACCCCATAGCCGTGGCAAAAATCGCAAGCCAGGAAATCGGGCTGGGCTCCACCTCGATTTGCGCGGCGTTGCTACACGACGTGGTCGAGGACACTGACTATACAGTCGAGGATATCGAACAGAATTTCGGAAAGAAAATCGCCCAGCTCGTCGAGGGGCTGACAAAAATCTCAGGGGGTATATTCGGCGACAAGGCTTCCGCACAAGCCGAAAATTTCCGCAAACTGCTCCTTACAATGTCGGAAGACATCAGGGTGGTGCTGATAAAGATGGCCGACCGCCTGCACAACATGCGCACACTCGGCTCGATGGCCCCCAACAAGCAATACAAAATCGCCGGGGAAACCCTCTACATATACGCCCCACTGGCACACCGCCTGGGACTGTTCGCCATAAAGACCGAGCTGGAAAACCTCAGCTTCAAATACGAACATCCCGACGCCTTCAACAACATAAGCCGCAAAATCGCGGCCACCGAAGGGAGCCGTAACGAAATCTACCGAAACTTCGCCGCCCCGGTGCTGGCGCGGCTCGACCGGATGGGACTGAAATACACCGCCAAGGCACGCGTGAAATCTGTATATTCCATCTGGAACAAGATGGAGACGAAACATATCCCGTTCGAGGAGGTTTACGACCTTTACGCCGCACGGATAGTGTTCGACTGCGACGACCCCGCACAGGAAAAAAGCATATGCTGGCAGATATATTCGGCCATAACCGACATCTACCGCCTGCACCCCGACCGCACACGCGACTGGATTTCGAGCCCGAAAGCCAACGGATACCAGGCCCTGCACCTGACAGTGATGGGGCCTGACGGAAACTGGATAGAAGTGCAGATCCGTTCTCGCCGGATGGACGAGATTGCCGAGAAAGGTTTTGCCGCACACTGGAAATACAAAGTAGGCGAAGGGGACGAGGAATCGGAACTAAACGCGTGGCTCCACACCATCAAGGACATTCTCGACGACCCCGAACCGAATGCGCTCGACTTCCTCGACACCCTCAAGCTCAACCTTTTCGCATCGGAAATCGTGGTGTTCACCCCTAAGGGCGAACTTATAACCCTGCCGATGGATGCCACGGTGCTCGACGTGGCCTTCCACCTCCACACCCAGATAGGATGCCGCTGCATAGCCGGGAAAGTGAACCACAAACTCGTGCCTCTGAGCCAGAAACTGAATTCGGGCGACCAGGTGGAGGTGCTGACCTCACAAAGCCAGACCCCGAAACCGGAATGGATCGATTTCCTGGCCACGGCGAAAGGGAAAACCAGGCTGCGGGCATCATTGAGGAAACTACACCAACCCGCAATCGCCGCAGGAAAGGGTATATTCGCGAAATTCCTGAAGGAAAACGATATTGCCGACGACAACGTGGCCATCACAAAGGTAATGGGGCTGTTCAAGGCAGCGAGCAAAGAGGAACTTTACTACCTGCTCGGCAACCAGGAAATCGTGCTCAACGAATATGTGGTAAAGACCCTCCGCAAACAAAGCTCCGCAACCAAGCGCCTGCTGGCACGCCTGTGGGGGCGGAACCCCGCAAAGGAGCAACCTGAAACAACCGCCCCGGCCGCCCCGGCCAAAACACCCATCAACACAAAGGAAACGTATGTGTTGAAGTATGATGACAACGGCGAAGCCAATTTCCGCCTTGCAGGTTGTTGCAACCCTGTGCCGGGCGACGATGTGCTCGGCTTCATCGACGACGACGGGGAGGTGGTGGTGCATTCGCTCGACTGCCCCAGGGCAGGGGCGCTCAAGGCAAGCTTCGGGCCGAGGCTGCTCTCCACCCGCTGGGAGGTTAGCGACGCCAGGTTCCTGGCCAACATACATATAGAGGGAATCGACCGCCAGGGAATCCTGCATGAGCTTATATCGCTGATTTCCACACATCTTTCACTCAACATACGCTCACTCGACATACGCACCGAGAAAGAAGTGTTCCAATGCGACATGTCGCTGCTGGTAACCGATGCGACAGGGATAAACGACCTGTGTGCCAAAGTCCGAAAAATTCCCGGGGTGGAAAAAGTAGCACGCATCTGACCCCCGATAACCATCGGCATCGAACCCAGATTATCAGAGGTTGCCTGAATTTTTCCAAAAGATTTTTAACTCCCGCGAACAACCCTTATAATGAAGACTCCCGCGAACAACAAAATATACCTCGCATTGATTTTCGTCGTGGCGACCGCCATAATGGTCTATTTCATGCCGCGCGACAACAAACACAAATACACTTACGAGGAGAACCGCCCCTGGACTTACAACCTCCTGACCGCCCCGTTCGACATCACCATCTACCGCGACTCCGCCACAGTAAAGCAGATGATTGACAGCGTGGAGGCCACAATGGTGCCTATTTACCGACGAGATGCCTCGATGGGCGCACGCGTAATCGCGGCAATACAGTCGAACGACTCCGTACCCGCAGCATTAAAAGCACGCCTCGCATCAGCAGTCGACAGGGTTTACCGCCGTGGTATAGTCGACCAGGCCACAGCAGCCCGCATCGCACGCGGCGACCTGCCCGAAGTGAAATTCAAAGAAAACAACAAAAACCTGTCACGCCCCACATCAGGCTACCTCTCCCAACGCGACGCCTATGCCATGGTCGACTCCCTTGCCGGAAACGCCGACCACCGCGCCTTCAGGGCGGCAGGTATCTCCGGGCTCCTGCAACCCAACATAATCGAGGACAAGGAGGCCACACACCTCTACCACGAAACCCTGATCCAGCCCATAGTGGCAGGAATCGGGGTGATTCAGAAAGGGGAACGCATTATCTCGCAAGGGGAAATCGTAACCCCGCAGCTCTACCAGGTGCTGAAAACTTATGAAGCCACACTCGACAAACACGACAACAACGACCATTCCCGCCGGTTCAACACCCTCATTGGCCAGACAATAATGGTGGTGCTTGCCCTGGGGATGATCTATGGACTGCTGCAATTCTTCTATCCCGACCAGCTGCGGCAGCCGTCGCGCGTGCTGCCCCTTATACTGCTCACGGTGTTCTTCTTTGTCTTCTCATCAGTGGTGGCGCACGCCTTCCGATGGGGGCTTTACACCGTGCCGCTTGCAATCCTGCCGGTAATCGTCACCGTGTTCTACGACTCCCGCACGGCATTCTTCGTCTACATAATCGAGCTGACACTATGCTCCGTGGTGGCATCATTCCCCCTTGAATTCCTGTTTGTGGAAATCATGGCGGGAACAGCGGTGATTTTCTCCCTGAAAGAGCTGTCGCGACGCTCCGAGCTGCTCCGCTCGGCAGCTATCGCATTCTTGGCCTACGTGGTGTCGTATGTAGGCTTCGAGCTTATGACCACAGGCTCGCTCTCTTCGCTATCCTGGAGGCTGATAGGCTACTTCGGCATAAACACCGTACTGATATCCTTCGCCTATATCCTGATTTTCATAGTGGAAAAACTCTTCGGCATGGTTTCAGTAGTAACACTGGTGGAACTTTCCGACATAAACAACAAAATCCTGCGCGAACTCTCCCAGGAATGCCCCGGCACATTCCAGCACTCAATGGCAGTGAGCAACCTCGCCACCGAGGCAGCCCACCGCATAGGGGCAAACGTGCAGCTTGTCAGGGCAGGCGCACTCTATCACGACATAGGCAAAATCGACAACCCGGCCTTCTTCACCGAGAACCAGCACGGCGTCAACCCTCACGACACCCTGAACCCCATGCAAAGTGCAGGCATAATAATACGCCATGTTGCCGACGGCCTTAAAAAAGCCGAAAAAGCGAAACTGCCATCCGTAATCCGCGATTTCATATCACAGCATCACGGACGTGGGAAAGCAAAATATTTCTTCACGATGTATTGCCGGCAGAACCCCGACGGCGAAGCCGATGCCGAAGCATTCACATATCCCGGGCCTAACCCGCAGACCCGCGAGGCTTCGCTGCTGATGATGGCCGACACCGTCGAGGCGGCATCCCGAAGCATGCCCGACCATTCGCAGGATGCCATCCGGGCATTGGTCAACCGACTTATCGACACACAGGTGGCCGAAGGGTTGCACAATGATTCACCACTATCGTTCCGCGACATACGCGACATAAAGGAATGTTTCATATCCCGCCTGCGGAGCATGTACCACGCACGCGTATCCTATCCTGCCGAAATCAAAAAAACGGCACAACCCGACAACGAAAACCAACCCGACAACGCCGATGCAACCGTTAAGCAGTGAATTCAAGGAATTTATCGGGAAACAACTACCCGGCCTGGCCCCCTCCCTGATTGAAGCCCTTGAAACCACCCCGCCGTCGGTTTCCATACGCCTGAACCCGCGCAAAACCCACGGGCAGAACATAGGGATAGCCTCCGGCGCGGTCACAGTGCCTTGGTGCGGTCACGGCCTCTATCTGCCCGAACGCCCCGACTTCACCCACGACCCTGCCATGCATCAAGGCATATATTATGTGCAGGACGCCTCATCGATGATTACCTCCCACGTAGTAGCACACCTCGTCAGGTTGCTCGACAACAACAAAACGCGGCCTGGTGAAAGCGCTATCCGCTACCTTGATGCCTGCGCGGCACCGGGAGGTAAAACCACAGCCGCCATCGACTCACTGCCCGACGGCTCATTCGTCGTTGCAAACGAATTCGATTTCCGACGGGCTGAAATCCTGAAAGAAAACATAATGAAATGGGGCTATCCACACATTGCGGTGACACGCGGCGACACCGCACGGTTCCGCAACCTCCCCGGATGGTTCGACATCGTGGCAGCCGATGTGCCCTGCTCAGGCGAAGGGATGATGCGCAAAGATGAAACAGCCCGCTCCCAATGGAACACAGGGCTGGTGGCCGAATGCGCCGCACGCCAGCGCGAAATCCTTGGAAACCTTTGGGCGGCACTCCGTCCAGGCGGCTATCTGGTTTATTCCACCTGCACTTTCAACACCACCGAAAACGAGGAAAACATAGCCTGGCTCACACAAACCTCCGGCGCAATCCCGGTGTCAATCCCGCTCCCTGCGTCAGCCGAAGGCATCATCATCTCCCCCACAGGCGGGATGCGCTTCATTCCGGGACGCATACATGGCGAAGGGCTGTTCATGGCCGTGCTTCAAAAGCCAGGCTCACAACAGGCCGACATAACGCCGGCAATAACTAAAAAACAACGGAAAGCCGTAACCAACCGCACCGGCAAAAACAATCCGTTATCCAACATACCCCCCGCAGCAACATCTCAATGCGCCAGATGGGTCGACGGCGATTTTCCCGTTCAGTGTAACGGTGAAACACTTTATGCCATCCACGATGCCGACACCCCCCTGCTCCAAGCCCTGCAACAACACCTGGATATAATCCATCAAGGCATCGGGATAGGAACCGTTAAAGGACGCTCGGTCATCCCTTCCCAAGGACTGGCACTCTCCCTGGCACTCAAGCAAGACGCCTTCCCCTCAGCCGAAGCCGATCTGCCTACAGCACTGGCCTACCTGCGCCGCGAATCCCTCCCAGGATTCGATGCCCCGCGCGGACACCTCCTGCTCACCCACAACGGTCACCCGCTCGGGTTTGTCAACCATCTTGGGAACCGCTCCAACAACCTTTACCCCGCCAACTGGCGGATTCTCCATTAATCCCACCAATAGAACAATCGCAGCATTCGCCATTTTGGCTACATTCTTGGAGAAAAAGAACGAAATCGCCTTCTCATGCCCCACAAAGCCGGTAATACATGCAAAGAGATGCAAAAATATTTGGTAAATCTTGATTAATTGCATACATTTGCATTTAGAAAATAGAAGCGAATCAGAGCAATATCATTGTAATTGTATATTTAGCACCGCTTTAAATCAGCTTTTTAAACCAAAATTTTAAAGCCGACGGTATAAAGAAAATACAATAAAACGGATATTATTTATTGAACATGCAAAAAGGGTGTCGCCGGGGGATAGCATCCCCCCTCAGCGTGGCACTTTTTTTCTGTCTCATACAATCAGGAAGGAAAGCTCTACAACACCGCCAAAATTGAAACGAACTCTAACATAAAGCAACATCATAAGAGCAAAGCTACAAACCATAGCATGATACTAACCGATAAAAGATATAAGCAAAGGAAGGGGATTCCACACTATTATATCTGACCCTTTATTACCAGTTCAATAATCCCGGGGGGACATCTGCCGTGAGGCAGGCGTCCCCTCACCTTTATCACACAGGCATAATCCCAGCCCCCAACATCATAATGCCTCTTCATAATCTTAGAGGGTGTTTAATAATAAATGTTAATTCCCGGCCGAAAATCACGTGGCGAATTTTGCTCTGAATTGAAGGAGCATAGCGAGCTATGTGACTGAAATGAAGAGCTAAAGGCGCCCGTGATTTTCGAGTGGAATGGTAATTTCTGTATCAACATTATTTTTTGAATTAATGGATTTTTAAAGTTACCCCCGCCTTGGCGTCTCTTTTGCTGAATTGCTAAAATTCATCAGTCACGTAGCTCGCTACGCTCCTTCTTCATTTATAGCAATTTAGCTAAAAGATACGCCACCGGGAATTTAACATTTATTATTAAACACCCTCTTAATGCCACCTTACTGCAGAAACTTCTTTGCATCTTTGTTGCACGTGTGGAAAAGAATACCTATCTTTGCAACTGCAAAACGGAGACTACCCTCCACAGCGCCAGCCCGGATGGCGGAATCGGTAGACGCGCCGGTCTCAAACACCGGTGGAGCAATCCATCCCGGTTCGATCCCGGGTCCGGGTACACATAATGACTGATAATCGCTTGATTTTCAGTCATTATTTCTTTTATAGCGTGTACTATAAGTGTACTATCGGCGAAAATCAGGCAATTCCAAGCGAATGATTTTGTGATTTTTAACAGCCATTCGTTATATTTAATTGCCTTTGTTTTCTTGTTGTATGGTAATAGAAAAAGCCGCCCGGATTTGTGAGCGGCTTACTTGGGGTGTATGAATAGGCTGGATTTATTCCTTTATGGAATTGAGGTCACGGAATAGTTTTACGTATTGCGGCCACATATAGACTATGCCGTAAACGATAGCAAACAATATAGTAGCAACCATCGCCCAAAAACCTGTTTGGTTATAATTCCAAAAGGATTGGAAAAGGAGTGTAAAGAAGATGACGAGGCAAACGATGAAGAACACCTCTCCCGAAATCATCATCAGCTTTATGTTTGCCGTCTTGGAAAATAGATTGGCCGGAGATAGAGCCGCCACATCTATACGGTTTAGTTGGAGGTACACAAAGATGTACCACATCGCACCCACAGCAAGACAAATTGCCATGCCGATTTTAAGATAGTTGGGGAAGGATTGAGGCTCTATGTTGCCGAGTGCCATTGCTGTGAAAACAATAGCGAGGATGATGCAGGATACAAATCCTTGACGGATTTTTTTAAGTATCTTGGTCTGCGCGGTTTCGGAGGCAGACACGTTTATCTTTATATCGGTGTTTGTCTTTGCGAGCACTTGCTCAAGCGTTGACATACTTTTTTTGAGTTCGTCGAGTTGCATATTATATCTGTTTTGAGAGTTTTTCTTTAATGCGGTGAATTTTTACAGCAACGGTGTTGCGTTTAAGTCCGAGGGTGTCGGCTATTTCATCATACGAATATTCATCAAGCCAAAGGAGAATAACAGCTTTCTCAATATCTTCAAGTCTGTTAATCAGAGAGTGCAAGGCTTGAAGATTCTCTTTTTGCGCATCGTCAATCTCGGTTGATACTTCGAGCAGACCGAAGTCAAGCGATACGGTTTCTATTTTTGGCTTTGATGAGCGCAAGGCCATGAGTGCCGAGTTTACAGCTACCCGATAAATCCATGTTGACATTTTGCTGTCGCCCCGGAATTGTTCTAATCCCAACCAGATGTTGACATAGATTTCTTGCCGGAGGTCTTCAAACGGCAATTTGTCGGTAGCGTAGAAATAGCTGACCTTGTTGATGATTCGGGAGTGCTGCTTTATGAGCGAGGCAAAATCCCTTTCGTTTGTTGGTGGGTCTGTCATACTTCGTTTGTTTTGTTTGCTTTGCCTCGTTAGGTGCATATTTAGCCCCGAAAGTTTCATCACCATGTGATTTTTTTCAAAATCCTGGATTGATGCATCATTTAAGCAGCAACAACAGCTTGGCATATAATTATATACCCGAATCAAAAAATGTTATTGCAATATCATAATCCACAGGGCAAAGAATTTTGCCTAACTTTGCAGCCATGAACAATAAAGTCAAAGGATACATACTAGGCACAGTTGCCGCAGCCACCTACGGGATGAACCCGCTGTTCGCCCTCCCGCTCTATGCCGGCGGGATGGACGCGGATTCGGTCCTATTCTTCCGATACCTGTTCGCCATCCCCATCCTCGGGGCGATGATAAAAATGCGCGGACGCAGCTTTGCCATTCAGCCACGCCCGGCACTGGCATTGGTGGCGATGGGAATCATGATGGCGTTCTCATCGCTGTTCCTATTCCAAAGCTATAATTATATGGATGCCGGGATTGCATCTAGCCTGTTGTTCGTGTATCCCGTGATGGTGGCAGTGATGATGACATGCGTGTTTCACGAACGGCTTACCATTATCACCATCCTGTGTATGGCTTTGGCCTTAGGAGGTATCGGGCTGCTGTACAACGGCGAGAACGGGGTCACCCTCAGCCTAACAGGCACAATTATGGTGTTTCTGTCGGCACTCACCTATGCGGTCTATATCGTGTTCATTAACCGTTCACGCCTCAACAGCCTCCCTACCGTGAAAGTAACTTTCTACGTGCTGCTTTTCGGATGGGTTGTGTTCGCCATCCGCCTTATAGCGTCAGGCACGATAGCACTGCCGGCCCAATGGTATCTTTGGGGAAACCTTGTGGCGTTGGCAATATTCCCCACGGCCATATCCCTGCTATGCACCACCAGGGCCATCCAATATATCGGCTCTACACCCACAGCCATACTCGGGGCGCTCGAGCCTGTTACGGCTGTAATCATCGGTATCACGGTGTTCGGCGAAAAGCTCACACCACGCTCCGCAACCGGTATCGTACTGATAATAGTAGCAGTCACCCTGGTCGTGGCAGGCGGTTCCGTGGGCAAACATCTCATGCGGCTCCGCAAACTCTTCCCCCGCATCAAACACCGGAAGCATTGACGGGAGGCAGATTGCGGCCCAGCCATGCAAACACCCTGGGGTAGAGCGCGGCAAGCAATGCCTTGTTTGAAAGCATCAGGTCGTGCAGGCCGCCAACAACTTCCATACATGTCACATGCGGCCCTAACTGCATGCCGTATTTCTTTATATCGGCCACATCAAGCACTCCGTCGGCACGATTGTGCGCCTCTGTCCATTCGGCACCGTCGATGCTTTCCGACGAATACATCAGCAATATGGGTATCCTTATATCGGCCTTGCCGCCACGCAGTGAACGCTGGGCACGCGTTATAGCCCTCACCCATCCGGCTGTCACGTCGGGCGACTGTTCCAGTTTCCAGTCAGTGTTATAATCCCAGTCGCCGTGATATTTTTTCAAAAGGCTTTCGGCATAAGCCGTTGACTCCCCTTGCGGTATCCGTGTGTCGGGCGACACCATCCCCCACCATGAAATCATCGGCACCAGCCGCTCCTTCCATCCCAGGTTCCAGTCAAGGAACGGGCTGTTGAGAATAAGTGCGTCGACAGGCGCGTCGGGATTGTCGGCCATAAAGCATGCGCATATCAATCCGCCGGTCGAATGCCCCATCAGCACGATTTCATCAATGCCCGCATCCTTCATAACCACGAGTGCGGAATCTATATCGGGATAATACTCCTTGATGTCACGAGCCTCGAACGGATGTTGCCCCGGCTGCAACGAACGCCCGTATTTGCGCAGGTCGACAGCATAGAAATCATAACCATGGGCAACAAACTCGTCACCCATACAGGCATTGAAGAAATAATCGTTGAACCCGTGCACATAAAGCACACCACGCTGCGTGGCGGTGCTGTCAGCCACCGTTTTGCGGATAATAGTCGAAACAACCTTACCGGAATAATCCGACCCATGGCCTACGCTACGCATCTCATAACCGCCACCCAGCACATCGGGTTGCCATCCGCCGGCCGACATATGCAGCACCGCCGACACGCATACAAGCACAACCAGCAATATCCTTTTCAAAGCTCCCATGATTAGTGATTTACATCCTTTTCACAAAAAGTCAACGAGATGTATGGAAGTAATCCTTATCTCATTGTCCAAACGGCTGCAACAGCCTGGCGGTTCAAATGAAATCGGCAAACTCCGTGCCCGGGCGGACATGCACGGCCTTGAACCCTAACTCCTCACCCTTTCGGCAGTTGGCTTCGGAATCATCGAAAAACACCGTTCTTGAAGGGTCGATTCCGCACTCATTCACAACCCTGTCGAAAATCGCCCGCTCCGGCTTGCAGCATCCCGTTTCAAACGATGTGACCACCCCGTCGAAATAATCATACACCGTCAACCCCTCCTGGGCGAACTCCTCCGCAATCCTCCCATGCCACATAACGGGGTTTGTGTTGGAGATAACATACAGCTTCCTCCCCTCGGCACGCAACCGCCTCAACGTTTCCAGCCTGTGGCGCGGAATCCGCGTTATGAAAGCATTGAATGCCTCGTCGATCTGTGCGTCGCTAACAGCATGTGGGATATGGCTGCGCATCTCTGCGCGAAACTCCTCAACCGATATCTTACCCTCTTCGACAAGCAGGAATGGCCCCTTTTGCCCGTAATCGCCAAGATAGTCGGCAATATCGGCAAAACCAAGCTTTTCGAAAGCTTCCACACAATCCTCGCGGCGGATGTCGACAATAACCCCGCCCAGGTCAAACAGCAACGCGTAATCTTTATCTATCATCATCGTAAACAATAAGTAATCTTTCCATATTCCCCCTTATGCAATTTCTAAATCCCACCCCGCGTCCACAGGCTTTGCATGCTGTAGACGCGGGGCGGGATTCCAATATATCTCCGCCAGACACAGGCTGTCGGATTATCCAAAGTTTATTAAAAACGGGCGGGGATTATTCCACCGTCCAGGTGTCACCTGCAAGAATCATGTCGCGCAGTGATGTGAAACCTTTGCGGGCACGCACCTCTTCCACCTGCTGCGAAACACCGTCGTTGTAGGTGGGCGCTTCCACATCGCGTATCACACCCACTGCCAGCGGGAGGTCGTGGCCGTCCATCATGGCAAGCTGTTGGTGAAGGAAGTTTGACGAGGCATGTGCGTCGTGAACCAGCACATCGTCAATCGTCCACCCGTCTTTGCCGATTTCTATAGCCTTCACCAGGAATCCGTCGCGCACCAGCCCCTTGTCGTTATCCTTGCCGAAAACCATCTTCTCGCCGTGGCGGAGATGTATCGTGCGCTCGGCACGGACATCTTTATCGGCAACATACGCATGGATGCCGTTATTGTAAATCATGCAGTTTTGCAGGATTTCAACAACCGAGGCTCCTTTATGGCGGCCTGCAGCGACCATAACCTCCTGCGAGGTTGCAAGATCCACGTCAATCGAACGGGCAAAGAAATTGCCACGGGCGCCGAACACCAGCTCGGCGGGGATAAACGGGTCTTCGGTGGTGCCGTAAGGCGACGATTTCGACACAAAACCTCGTTCCGAGGTGGGTGAATACTGCCCTTTGGTCAACCCGTAGATGCGGTTGTTGAGCAGCAACATGTTGATGTCGACATTACGGCGCACAGCATGGATAAAATGGTTGCCGCCGATGGCGAGGCCGTCGCCGTCGCCCGAAATCTGCCACACCGACATATCCGGGTTAGCAACCTTGAAACCGGTGGCAACAGCTGCCGCACGGCCATGGATGGTGTGGAACCCGAAAGTGTTCATGTAATAGGGCAGACGCGACGAGCATCCTATACCCGAAATAACGGCGGTTTTCTCGGGAGCAGTCCCGAGGGTCGCCATCGCTTTGTGAAGCGAGTTGAGAACGGCATGGTCACCGCACCCGGCACACCAGCGCACAGGCTGGTCGCTTTTATAATCTTGAGCTGTGAAACACATAGCTTCTGAATTCTTTTATCTGGATTTTACAGTTCCTTATTTCGCAATCTCCCGCTTTACCCCGGCCACAATCTCGCTTACGAGGAAGGGCTGCCCTTCAACCTTGTTGAAGCGACGGATTTCGACATCGGGGAAACGTGCCTGCAGGTAATCGGCAAACTGGCCGGTGTTAAGCTCGGCCACCACCACCCGTTTGTAACGGCGCAGGATTTCGCCGGTGTTGGCAGGCAACGGGTTGATGTAGCGGAACTGGGCCAGGGCAACTGGCACTCCCTCGCGGTTAAGTTCCTCAGCCGCAGTGTAGAGATGGCCGAATGTGCCACCCCATCCTATCAGCAGGGTCTCTGCCTCCGGGGTGTCGCAAAGCACCTCCTGCGCGGGGATGTCGTTCGCAATCCGGGCAACCTTCTCACGACGGATATCCACCATCTTGGCATGATTGGCGGGATCGGTCGATATGGCCCCGGTTTTCACATCCTTTTCAAGGCCGCCGAGACGGTGGGTAAGGTTATCGCGGCCGGGAATAGCCCAGTAGCGCGAAAGGGTCTCCGCGTCGCGCATATAGGGTCTCCACCCTTCACGCACGTCGTCAGGCACATAAGGCACCCGGATGTCGGGATATTCACCCGCCTCGGGTATGCGCCATGCCGATGAACCGTTACCGATAAACGCATCCGAAAGCAGGATAACGGGGGTCATATGCTCAATGGCGATACGCGACGCCTCGAAAGCCATGTCAAAGCAATCGGTAGGCGACAACGGGGCGACAACTGCCAGCGGCGACTCGCCGTTGCGCCCGTAAAGAGCCTGGTTAAGGTCGGTCTGTTCGGTCTTGGTAGGCAGACCCGTCGACGGGCCGCCGCGCTGCACGTCGATTACCACCAGCGGCAGTTCGGCCATAACGGCAAGGCCGATAGCCTCACCCTTCAGCGCAAGGCCGGGGCCCGACGTCGAGGTAACTCCCAGCGAACCCGCAAACGAAGCACCGATGGCCGAGCATACACCGGCGATTTCATCCTCCATCTGGCAGGCTTTTACCCCGAGGTCCTTGCGTTTTGCAAGCTCATGCAGGATGTCGGTGGCGGGGGTGATAGGATAGCTGCCCAGGAACAAGGGGCGGCCTGATTTCTCGGAAGCCATAATCAATCCCCATGCCGTAGCCTCGTTACCCTTTATATCCGTGTACACGCCCGGGCAGATTTCGTCCGTATCGATACGGTAGGTCGAAACCGAGGCATGTATATTGTGTCCGTAATCATAACCGGCACGGAGCACCTTGGCATTGGCCTCGTAAACCGCCGGTTTTTTCGCGAATTTGTCCTGCAACATCTTGCGGGCACCTTCTTCAGGGCGGTCGAACAGCCAGCAGAGCAACCCGAGAGTGAAGATGTTGCGACACTTCAGAACGGCCTTGTTATCCATACCGCTGTCGGCCAAAGCAGCCTTGGTCATGGTCGTTACAGGCACTTCCACAACCTGGGCCGTGATGCCAAGCTCCTTGATTGGGTCGTCGGTGGCGAACTTGGCCTTTTTCAGGCCATCCTCCTTGAACGAGTCGATGTCTACGATAATCACCCCGCCCGGTTTCAGGAACTTGTAGCTCTGCTTCAGTGCCGCAGGATTCATCGCCACAAGCACGTCGCACTCGTCGCCCGGGGTGTGCACACCCGAACCCACGCTCACCTGGAAACCGCTCACGCCGCCGAGCGAACCCTGCGGGGCGCGGATTTCAGCCGGATAGTCGGGGAACGTGGAAACCGAGTTCCCAAGCCCCGCCGAAACATTGGTGAAAATGTTGCCGGCGAGCTGCATCCCGTCGCCGGAATCGCCTGAGAACCTCACGGCGACTTTTTCCATCGACCGCACGTGGCGGCCGCTCTGATTTGTGTTATCCATGGAAGGTATTGAAATAAGTTAGTATGGATAATGATTAGGTCGTTCGATTGTTTAACGCACCTCCCCGGCCACACTTTATAATGCGGGGGGAGCTGTTGGCAAAGATAAGCGTTTTTTCCTGAATAACCTCCAAATTATAACCTTAAAATATTTTATGCACTTTTTGAGCATCAAACCGGTTCAACAAGCCCTTCTTCGGAAACAGATATAGCTACTGCCCGTAATTGGCGAGGGCATCGCGGAGGTCGCTGACCACCATGGCGCGTAATTCCGGGGGCGACAGCACGGCCACGCAGTCGGATATGTTACACCCCCTAACATATAACAGCTGGCGGTGTATGCGCAGGGAATAATGCTCCAGCATCACGCCACGCGATGGCCACAATGTTAAACTTTGCAAAAATATAGAACAAGCTTTGGTTTTGATTCATCCCAACTTATATTTGTAAAAATATAAGTTGAATTCATTACTAAAACCCAAATACCATGAAACAAATATCCCACTATCCGTTTGCTTTCGTTACATGTGTTGTATGCATTCTATCCATATTTAAGTGTAACTCAACATATGCCCAAGAGCTGGAAGTAATCACATATACAGACACATATGCAGATCCTCAAGGATTACGCATTGCAGTACCAATGTTGCCAAAAACACAGAGGCTATCAAACAAAGCATCGATTATAAACCCATTTTATGCGAATTCCGATTTACCTACGGATATCAAGAAAAGCATCGATTATGCTTTGACAATATGGGAGTCTCATATCGAGAACTCAATTCCATTAAATATAGAATTTCGATACGAAAATATCTCTGATGATTTACAAACGGATGTTGTCTACCGCCCCATAAACGGGACAATGACTCCAAATGCACTTGCCATTTATCAGGAGGGTAAAAGAATGGACGATAGCAAAGATGGAATAATAACAATTAATAAAAATGTTTCATGGGATTGTTCTGTCGGCGAAAACATTTCGGAAGACAAGAAAAATCTGACTACAGGCATTTTAAGGGCAATTTGTCGCATTCTCGGATTTGGATCATCTATTAAGGTTCACTCATCAGGCGATTGTTGTTTTGGAGCAAAAACAGGATATTCTTTGTTTGATAAACTGATTATTTCAAATGACAACAAACGGCTTACCGATATAACATTAATGAGTGGGCGTCCCAATCCAGAATTGACAGCGTTTGTAAATGCTTCAAATAGGCTGTTTTATATTGGCGAAAAAAACAATGACTATAAACTTGCCTCCGGACCTTATACCGAAGTAAATCCACCGCTGACATTAATAGAAACAGGCTTAATGTCGCAACAATTAATTACAGGAAATTATAACCTCCAAATTGATGAGACAACCTTAAGAATTCTTAAAAACTTAGGATGGAATACAAAGTCGGCCCCGGAAGTCGAAATTCAAAGTAATGATATTTCCCAAAATGGTTTAGCCTCAGCATATATCTCACACAGATTTTATATAAACACATCCGCATCGATTACTAACCCTGAATGGAGTTTCCGAATCCCTCTCAAAAACGGGCAAGAGAAAATTTTGTCACTTCAAGACAACAATCACTCTTGTTCAATTCCTGCTATTGACGATGAAACTCTCTATAATATTAATGTTGATGGAGTAATTCCCTGCCATTTGGAATTTTCATGTACAATCAATGGCCAGAACGTAACCGCATCTCCATTTACTGTTCATTGGGAATTAAAACCATTCATAGAAAGAGCCTCAATATTGAAAATTGTGGACAATAGCCCATACACATCTTATGATGCGCATTATGAAGTAGTATATACAGGAGCAGACCGTATTATGGTTTCTGTTGAAGAAGAATATAGTGCACGTTTAAAAACATGGTATATCAGAGAACCATTTTACGCCACTGGAATTGCAGACCATATAACATCGCCATATCATGCCTGGATTGATTTCACAGCCGAAAACCAATACGGCAAAGATGTATATACCATTGAGCTTCAGCCATATGGCACTGCCTCTACTCAATCAATCCCACTAAATGCCTATTCATACCATTCGGATTCTAAATCGACTAACTATATTCGCGAAATTCATATTTATGATTTATATGGTCAATTACTTTGGCACGGAATAAATCTCGACGAATGGAAAAATTCAGGGTTCCATGGAATTGCAATAGTTAAATATCTTTTTAGCAATAATCTTACCAAGACCGAAAAAATCATACTAAGATGAGACTCTTGAGAATAACATTTGCCTCATTAACAATTCTGCTATCAATATTACCCATATATGCATATATGCAGAAAGATATATCAGCCATTATGCAAAACAATACGCATCAAACTACCGCACGAGGACTTGGCTGATACAACACCACAAACACAATTGATTATTCGTAATTGGCCAGGGCATCGCGGAGGTCGCTGACCACCATGGCGCGTAGTTCCGGGGGCGACAGCACGGCAACGCGGGGGCCGTGGCTTAGAAGCTCGGCAACGAAGTCGGGGGTGATGCGCAGGCGGTAGGTGAAGATGGAATATTTGTCATTGACCATTTCCTGCTGCGAGGGGTGGAGGGGCAGTGCCCGGAAATATTTGGCCTGGCGGCTCTCCACACGGAGCTTGACCGTTTTGGGTTGCGACTGGGTGACCATCACCCCGAACGAATCACGGAAATAGTCATCGGGGGTGGCGTCGGCAGGAGGGATAAAACTGTCGGCATTGATGCGCAGCTCGCGCATGCGGTCAAGCGAATAGGTCTTGGTTTTACCGTCGGCGGTGTTGCGCCCGGTAACATACCACAGCTGGCGGTGTATGCGCAGGAAATAAGGCTCCAGCACCACGCCACGCGATGGTTGCGAACGGGTGTAGGGATGATAATCAAACGTGATGGTGTGGTTGGCACGCAGCGCCTCTATGACGGGGGCGAGAAACTCGCGTGCCGACGGCACATCCTCAAGCAGGATTTTCCCCGCTACGTCGCGCGAACCTTGCAGCACATTGCTCGTGGCCGATGAATTCAGCAGCCACTCGGTTATGTTGCCCCCTTCCGGCTCGACGATATAATACTCATATGTCGACGGGTCGCATTCTATCGACAGCGAGAACAGTTCCTCGATAGCCTTGCGGTAGTTGAAAAACGTGCGACGGGGAATCGACCGCTCCCCGTTGCTGTGAATCGACCGCTGCCAGCACTCGTCAAGCTCCCGGCGCGAAATCCGCCCATAGCGGCGAATCGTGTCGATTATCCATATATACCGATTGAGTATATCCCTGGCCATAAATAAAACGGTCTCCCCCCTTAAATACCTTCTTAACTTCTAGTCCTCTCGGTTTCTCACCTCCCCTACCGCACGCACAATCACAATCGGATTCTCCGGGTCGTTGGTAATCACCTGTATACGGGCATTTAGCAGGTCGCCAGGCAATTTCGATGGGTCGACAGTGATGGTGACTTCTGTTGTTTTCCCCTTCTTCACCTTATCCGAGGGTGCATACACCGTCACACCTGGATCGATGGTGTATATACGGCGCAACATAAGGTCGCTCTTACCGTGGTTGGCTATAGTGAACGTGCCGCTCACCACACCGCCGTCGGCAGCAATCTCCCCGAAATTCACGCGGTCGGCAGCAAGACTGATTGACGGGGCTTTCTGTCGTTCACCGGGTGTAAGACGCGAAAAATCCTCTTCCAATATCGCCGTAAGGTCGATTTTCAGCGGCTTATCGTTCCCTACATTCATAAAAACCGAATCAGTCAGAATCCCGTAAAGAGCCGTTGCCCCGGGTGTAAGCACAAACGAATACACCGCCTGTTCACCGGGAGGAATCCCCCCGCCGTCTGACGACGCTATCCTTATATACTCAGGCACACCATCCCATTTCGGCGATACCGGCGCCTCCGAAGCATTATAGACCTCAAGGAACGCCGATTTGGCCTTCCCTTTAAGAACTGTGCCGAACGGCAACTGCGTGGTGCGAAGCTTCACCGAACCTGCCTCCACGGGATAACGTGAACGCAACGTGTTCGACGAACCTATCACCACGCCGCGTATGACCAAGGTCTGGCGGGGGATTTTACCCTCTCCGGCCAAATCCATAGTCACACTCTTTGAAAACCTCCCCGGGCGCCCTGTCGGATTGAACTTCACAGTGACAACACCCGTATCACCGGCTTCTATCGGGGTTTTGGTGAACGATGGCGCCGTACAACCGCACGATGCCCTTGCAGCACGTATCGAAACCGCGTCAGGCCCGTCGTTGACAAACTTGAACTGGCAGGTGACCTTCCCGTCATCCTCCTTGAACGCACCGAAATCATGCGTCGTGCCGAGCCATCTCACAGCGCCCCGACAGATTACAGGCACCATGATTCCGGCACAGGTAGCCAAAATGGCAAATATCCTCCTCATAATCACTTTTTAGGATTCACGAATCCCTTTATCTTCAAAGTCACCTTCTTCCCCTTCTTGGCATTGGTGCGGATAGTAACAGTCTTGTTAAACTCACCCGGACGCCCTGCCGGAAGATAGGTAACCTTGATTTTATCCTGCTTACCGGCCTTTACCGGCTTCTTGGGATATTCCGGACGCGTACACCCGCATGACGCCGTGGCATTGACAACCATCAACGGAGCGTCGCCCGTGTTGGAAAACAAAAACTCATGACTCACCGGGCCACCATCCTCCTGGATAGTCCCGAAATCATGCGACAATTCGGCAAACTCCACAACAGGCTCACCGGCAGAAGCCGCAAACACTGCGGCTCCCATAATAAATCCTATCAGGCACTTCTTCATATCCTTTGTTGTTTTTCTCCCTTCCATATTTATCATTGACAAACCGGCACGGCCATCGATTATCTAACAACGCCCGCCACAGGTTTTGTTCGTAAAGGCCATATCATTTGGCCTTACGCCCCTGCACACCCTCTCCGGCAAGCATACCGCATGCCGCCATTATATCCTCCCCGCGCGATGCCCGGATTGTCGCGATTATACCCTCGGCATTCAAAGCATCGCGAAACTGCTCCATACGCTGCGGTGTCGACGGTTCCAGATCCGACCCCGGGATAGCATGAAAACGGATAAGGTTCACACGGCAGTCAAGCCCCTTAAGCCTCCTTGCCAGCTCACGGCAATGCCGCTGTGTGTCATTCACACCCTTGAACATCGTATATTCAAACGACAACCGCCTCTGATGGGCGAAATCATAACCCTGGAGCAACTCTATGACCTCAATAATCGGGAACGCGTTCTCCACAGGCATAAGCGACGCACGCTCCGACGGGAAAGGGGAATGAATCGAAATCGCCACATGCACCTTTGTTTCGTCAAGCAGACGCTTCAACTCACGCAGCTTGCCTATAGAGCTTACCGTGATACGCTTCGGACTCCATCCAAGCCCCCATTTAGCGGTAAGAACCTCTATGGAATCCAAAACAGCTGGCAGATTGTCCAACGGTTCACCCATTCCCATGTAAACAACATTCGTCAAATCCCCGCTACCGGGCACCGACAGCACCTGGTTCACAATCTGCGCGGCAGTAAGGTTACCGTGAAAACCCTGGCGACCCGTCATACAGAACGAGCAATTCATCTTGCATCCCGCCTGCGACGAAACACAAAGCGTAGCCCTGTCATGGTCGGGGATAAACACACTTTCGACATCCCGTCCCCCAGCCCCGCGAAACAGATACTTGGCCGTACCATCGGCGCTACGGACTTCCGACAACGGAAACTCCCTACCCACACAATAGCCCTCATCCTTCAAACGCCGACGTGCCCCCTTCGACAAATCGGTCATATCATCAATCCCCCCGACCCGTTTCTCATAGAGCCAGCGTGCCATCTGACCCGCCGCGAAACGAGGCATTCCACACACCTCGGCAACACGACGCAACCCATCAAGCGTAAGCCCGATTAAAGGCTTAACCTCCCCCTTTGCCATTCCGGCATCAGAATAACCCATATTA
>Ga0137308_100194_pt1 | contig 112901 bp, 88 predicted proteins | sample Inofrocosms_June_FD_97181 | JGI IMG/M metagenome (GOLD analysis project Ga0137308, IMG submission 97181) | Mouse cecal microbial communities from Vienna, Austria - N-Acetylneuraminic and N-Acetylglucosamine D2O microcosms_June | ecosystem: Host-associated > Mammals > Digestive system > Large... | reverse complement strand
GCGGTCTATGGAAACAGAGCTTTGTTTTATGCTCTCCCGACCTTAAATACTCCCTTGTATCTGGCTGCTACATAGGCAGGAAACCCCTGCCTAAATCCAGATGGGAGGACAAACACATGGATAGAATTATTAAGCGTGGTGACATCTACTACGCAGAGCTTAACCCCGTTATCGGCTCGGAGCAAGGCGGAACACGCCCCGTACTTATCATTTCCAACAACATAGGAAACAGATACAGCCCTACCGTGATTATCGCAGCTATCACCAGCAGGCAGACCAAGAGCAAGCTGCCTACACATTACGACTTGAATGGAGTTAGCGGGCTTCCCGCCGACTCCATTGTTTTGTTGGAGCAGATACGCACCATTGACAAGAAACGGCTGAAAGAACGACTGGCAAGGCTCGACAGCTTGAATATGGAAGCGATTGCCATGCCGCTGCTTATCAGCCTTGGCTTTCAAATGGGTTCGACACCGCCCGAAAGGAGCGGCGTATGAGCTTTGGCGAAGTATATGGTTCAATCCTCAAAGAATACCCCGATATTCTGACAGTTGAGGAAATGAGCAAAGCTCTTGGCGTAAGCAGCAAGACTGGCTATCAGCTACTTCGAGAGAACAAAGTCGAACATTTAAAGGTGGGCAGGGCGTACAGAGTACCCAAAGTCCACCTGCTTTCCTATTTGCGGTTGAATCTGCAAACTGCCGCAGACCCTTAAATTTGCACATTGGACTTTCAAGACTGTTTTTTTATAATAAAGGCGGTCAACAGCAGAAGCCCAAAGGTGCTACAAAAAGGAGGTTACTATTTTATGGTAGCAGGACATCTGCAAGAGAAGAAAGGCTTTTTTTATATGGTTTTAAGCTATCCCGACATAACGGGAAAAAGAAAAACCAAATGGTTTCCCACTGGTCTGCCCGTTAAGGGAAACAAAAAGAGGGCAGAAAAAATGCTGATGCAGACAAGACAGACCTTTGAACCAGAGTGTACGCCCGTGCAGGATGATATGATGTTTTCCGATTTTCTGTTGCAATGGCTGGAGATTGCAAAGCCCACAATCGCTCTTACCACCTATGCTTCCTATGCAGGGATGGCAAAAAGCATCATCATTCCTTATTTTAAGGAAAGGAATACCACTCTTGCCGGGCTGAAAGCAATCGACATCCAGACCTTTTATATGCAGCAGCTAAAGCGTGTGAAAGCAAGCTCGGTAATCCATTACCACGCAGTGATACACAGAGCCTTGAAGTATGCCGTCAAGATTGACCTCATAAGCGTAAATCCTGCCGACAAAGTGGAACGTCCCAAGGCGGATAAATTCATTGGCAGCTTTTATGACAGCGATGAGATGCAGGCTCTCTTTGAGGCAGCAAAGGATACCCTGCTTGAAATCCCCATCTTTCTCGGTGCTTTTTACGGGCTGCGGCGGAGCGAAGCCCTCGGACTGAAATGGGATGCCATAGACTTCCAGAACGGCACCATTACCATCCGACACACGGTGACTTCCTGCACCATTGACGGCAAGCACGTCCAAGTGGCAAAGGATACCACAAAGACCAAATCGAGCATGAGGACGCTTCCCCTTGTGCCTGTTTTCAAAGAAAAGCTCTTGAAAGTCAAAGAGCAGCAGGCAGAATACAGACGGGTGTGCGGGAAATGCTATGACAATCGGTATCTGGAATACATTTGCGTGGACGAGATGGGGACGCTGATTTCTCCCCATTATCTTACGGCGGCATTCCCGAAACTGCTCGACAAGAATGAGTTGCGGCGTATACGCTATCATGACCTTAGACACAGCTGCGCATCGCTGCTGCTCGCAAACGGCGTACCGATGAAACAGATACAGGAATGGCTCGGTCACAGCGACTTCTCCACAACCGCCAATGTATATGCCCATCTGGACTATAATTCCAAGCTGTCCTCTGCGGATGCAATGGCAAAAGGCTTAAGCGGGGCATTGGGAGTAATCTCATAGGAGAAAAGCGTATCTCTGATGCTCAGGCGTATCAAAGATACGCCAATACATAGGGCAGAGTTCGAAAAGTGCGTTTTTTGCATGAAAACGAGCAATTATTAGGAGAGAACTCGTCCATTTTAGGAGAGAACAGAGGAAATATTCCTCAAGAAAGCGGGAAAATGAAAAAAGCCCACAAGCGGCAAACCCGCTTGTGGACGTAGGTTTCTGGCGGAGAGTGTGGGATTCGAACCCACGTGCCCTGTAAAGGACAACTGCATTTCGAGTGCAGCTCGTTATGACCGCTTCGATAACTCTCCGTGTCATATCTGCAACATCAGCCTCAAAAAGACCTCTGGAAAAAGGAGAGAACTGATGGAGAGAACTAAAGTGATTTCAGTTGTAAATAATACCGCAAAAGCCCCGAAAAATCAAGGGTTTCTGGAGAAGTGCTTCCGAAGTGGTCACTCGTTTTCGAGTGCAGCTCGTTATGACCGCTTCGATAACTCTCCGTGTCATATCTGCAACATCAGCTTCAAAAAGACCTCTGGAAAAAGGCGAGAACTGATGGAGAGAACTAAAGTAATTTCAGTTGTAAATAATACCGCAAAAATGACCGCTTCGATACGCCTCCGATTTCCGGCAGATATCCATCCGCCTCCCTTATTTTATAGTATCCTGACATTTTTTGCAAGAGCCTGATAGAGTTTTTTTACAGAAAGGTTGCAAAATACTTTTAAAAAGGGTAAAATTTTAAACAGAAAGGTGTGAAAAGCAAAAGCCAGACACATAAATAAAAATGATAGGAGGACATGAGACATGAAGAGAATCGGTATGTTGACCAGCGGCGGAGACTGCCAGGCGCTGAACGCAGCCATGAGGGGTGTGGTAAAGACGCTGTACAACAGCAATGAGCAGGTGGAGATCTACGGATTCAAGGACGGCTACAGGGGCCTGATCTACAGTAAGTTCCAGATGCTCACCGGCAAGGACTTCTCCGGCATCCTTACCAAGGGCGGCACCATCCTGGGCACCTCAAGAACCCCTTTCAAGACCATCCAGGATCCCGACGAGAACGGCCTGAACAAGGTGGAGGCCATGAAGCAGAATTATTACAAGCTCCAGCTTGACTGCCTGGTAGTGCTTGGCGGCAACGGCACTCACAAGACGGCCAACCTCTTAAGCAAGGAGGGTCTGAACGTCATCACCCTGCCTAAGACCATCGACAATGATCTCTGGGGCACCGACATGACTTTCGGCTTCCAGAGCGCAGTGGACATTGCCACCGACGCCATCGACTACATCCATACCACGGCGGCGTCCCACAGCCGCGTCTTCATCGTGGAGGTCATGGGCCATAAGGTGGGGTGGCTGACCCTGAACGCCGGCATGGCCAGCGGCGCGGACATCATCCTGCTCCCCGAGATCCCCTATGACATCAAGAAAGTGGTGGAGAAGATCGAGGACAGGAACAAACGGGGCAGCGGCTTCACCATCATCGCAGTGGCAGAGGGCGCCATCTCCAAGGAGGACGCCAAGCTCTCCAAGAAAGAATACAAGAAGAAGCTGGAGAAGATGACGCATCCCTCCGTGTCTTATGAGCTGGCCGAGGCCATCCAGAAGAAGACCGGCATCGAAGTCCGCGTCACCGTGCCCGGCCACATGCAGCGCGGCGGCAGCCCATGCCCTTATGACCGCGTATTCGCCAGCCGCCTGGGTGCGGAGGCAGGCAAACTGATACTGGACAACCAGTACGGATTTATGGTAGGATACAAGAACCGCGAAGTGGTACGCGTTCCCTTGGAGGATGTGGCGGGCAAGCTGAAAGCCGTGTCCCCGGACGCGTCTATCGTGAAAGAGGCCAAGCTCCTGGGCATCTGCTTCGGCGACTGACGGGACTGGCGGTAAGACTAAGCCTGGTACGGACTGACAGGAAAAACGAATTCCCTCTCTATGGCGAACCTGCCGTTTCGGGAGAGGGGCGGCTCACGGCTATGGAAGGCATGCGCAAGTATGCCTTCCATCTGTTCGACAAATTCCCGGGAAAAAGATTTGCTTTCACGGGCCGGCATCCAGGCAAAACCAAAAGAAATCTGGCTAAGTGAGGAAGAATTTTATGTCATACATGGCGCTATACCGGAAGTTCCGGCCGGACACTCTTGCGGATGTAAAGGGGCAGGAGCATATCGTGACCACGCTGAAGAATCAGCTGGCGGCGGGCCGCATCGGCCATGCCTATCTGTTCACCGGCACCAGGGGCACGGGCAAGACAACCGTGGCGAAAATCCTGGCCCGGGCAGTGAACTGTGAGAATCCCACGGCTGAGGGTCCCTGCGGGGAGTGCCGGATCTGCCGCGCCATCGCCGCAGGGGCCAGCATGAACGTGATCGAGATCGACGCGGCCTCCAACAACGGCGTGGACAATATTCGGGAGATCGTGGAGGAGGTGTCATATTCCCCGGCGGAGGGGAAATATAAGGTCTATATCATTGACGAGGTGCATATGCTGTCCGCGGGGGCTTTCAATGCCCTTTTGAAGACCCTGGAAGAGCCGCCCTCCTATGTGATCTTCATCCTGGCAACCACGGAAGTGCACAAGCTCCCCATCACCATCCTGTCCCGGTGCCAGAGATATGATTTTAAGCGCATTCCCATCGACACTATCACAGCCAGGATGCAGGAGCTGACGGCGCAGGAGGGCGTACAGGTGGAAGACAAGGCCCTGCGCTATATCGCCAAGACCGCTGACGGCTCTATGCGGGATGCTCTGAGCCTGTTGGACCAGTGCATTGCGTTCCATCTGGGCCGGGAGCTGACCTATGACAAGGTCCTGGACGTGCTGGGGGCTGTGGACACGGAGGTGTTCAGCAGACTGCTGCGCCATGTGCTGGACCGGGATGTGACAGGCTGTGTGGAGCTGTTGGAGGAGATCGTCATGCAGGGCCGGGAGCTGACCCAGTTCGTGACGGATTTCACCTGGTATCTGCGCAATCTGATGCTGGTGCAGGCCTCCGACAATCTGGAGGATGTCATCGACATGTCCTCGGACAATTTAAAGCGGCTGAAAGAGGAATCCGCCATGGCGGACATGGACGGGATCATCCGCTTTATCCGGATTTTTTCCGATCTTTCAGGGCAGATACGCCAGTCGGCTCAGAAGCGGATCCTGGTGGAGATCGCTCTGATCAAGCTGTGCAGGCCTCAGATGGAGGTGGATCAGGGCGCGGTGCTGGACCGGATCAGACAGGTGGAGGACAAGCTGGAAAAGGGCGTGATAGTCAGCCCGGCGTCCGGCGTCCCCGGTCAGACTTCAGATGGGGCCGGCGCAGGGGCGGGCGGCGGAAACAGTCAAAAGCCAAAGCTGCCCAAGGCCATCCCGGAGGATGTGAAGCAGATCGTGTCCAAATGGCCCGCCGTTGTAGGCAGCGCGGAGAACCCCATGCGCGTCTATTTGAAATCCGCCAGACTGAGTCTGGGCGGGGACAACAGACTCATGGTGGTGTTCGCGGACGGCATGGCCTCGGATTATTTCACGAAGCAGCCGGAGCACAAGGCACAGCTGGAGGCGCTGCTAAGTGATTTCTCGGGGAAAGAAATAGAGGTCAATATCCAAACCGTAAGCGAGATACGGGAATTTGAAGACAATTATGTAGATATCTCCCAGGTGATTCAGATGGAGATCGAGGAAGAGGAGGAGTAAAAATGGCAAAGCGAGGAGGCTTTCCCGGAGGCGGTATGCCCGGGAACATGGCGAACCTGATGAAGCAGGCGCAGAGAATGCAGCGTCAGATGGAAGAGGGCCAGAAAGAGCTGGAGACAAAGGAATTCACGGCTGCCGCGGGAGGCGGTGCGGTGGAGGCTACGGTAAGCGGCAAGAAAGAGCTTTTGAAAGTGACATTGTCCCGGGAGGTGGTGGATCCGGAGGATGTGGAGATGCTCCAGGACTTAATTGTGGCAGCGGTGAACGAAGCGCTGCGGGGGGCTGAGGAGGCAGGCAGCGAGCTGATGGGCAAGATGACGGGCGGCCTGGGAGGTCTGCCTTTCTGATGGATCTCTACAGCGGGCATATCAACAAATTAATAGAGGAACTGGCTGCGCTTCCGGGGATCGGCAGCAAATCTGCCCAGAGACTGGCATTTCACCTGATCGGCATGCCCAAGGAGAAAGTAAAGCGTCTGACGGACGTGATTGTGGAAGCCAGGGAGAACGTCCGTTACTGCAGGGAATGCTTTACCCTGACAGACAGGGAGGTCTGCCCTGTCTGTGCGAACGAAAAGCGCAACCACGGGCTTATCATGGTGGTGGAGAATACCAGGGACCTGGCGGCCTATGAGAAGACCGGCAGGTATGAGGGTGTGTACCATGTGCTCCACGGCGCCATCTCCCCCATGCTGGGCATCGGCCCCGGAGAAATCCGGCTCAAGGAGCTGATGGAGCGGCTCCGGGGGGAGGTGGAGGAGGTCATCATCGCCACCAACTCCAGCTTAGAGGGCGAGACCACGGCCATGTACATCGCCAAGCTCATCAAGCCTACGGGCATCAAAGTGACCCGCATCGCCAGCGGCGTACCGGTGGGCGGTGATCTGGAGTATATTGACGAGGTGACGCTTTTGCGGGCTTTGGAGGGACGCACCCCGGTGTAGCTGAGGAGAAGCTTTGGCGGGCATGACGGGAAGCTAAGCTTACAGGGCTGGCGTATAAAAGAAGCGCTTTTGGGTAAAGCGGGAGCAAGGAGGAAAAAGATGGGAGTTACGATTGGGGCTTTCGGAAAGTTTTCGGATGGGAGAGAGGTAAATCTCTACACCATGGAGAATAAGAATGGAATGCGGGTGTCTGTGGCCAATATCGGGGCTGCGCTGGTGCGGGTGGAGGTCCCGGACAGGCAGGGGCGGCTGGCGGATGTGGTGCTGGGCTTTGACCGGGCGGAGGACTATCTGGTAAACGGATGCTTTTTCGGCGTGGTCATCGGTCCCAATGCCAACCGAATCGGGAAAGCGGCTTTTACCCTGGATGGCGCAACCTATTCCCTGGCGGTCAATGACGGCGTCAACAATCTGCACAGCGACAGGAATCTGGGCTGGCACAAACGCTTTTGGGAGGCGTCTGTTGGGGAGGAGAGCGTCACGTTCCGCCTGGAAGACCGGCCGGGCAGCATGGGCTTTCCCGGCGCCAAGACGGCGGAGGTCACATATTCTCTAAATGACAGGAATGAACTTCAGCTTAATTATCATGCCTCCAGTGACCAGAGGACCATACTGAATCTGACCAACCATTCCTATTTTAACCTGGAGGGCCATGACAGCGGCAGCATAGAGGGCCATGAGCTTTGGCTGGGGGCCGCCTGCTATACGCCCGCGGACGCGGGTTCCATTCCCACCGGGGAGATTGCCCGGGTAAAGGGTACGCCCATGGATTTTACGGCCCGGAAGAGAGTGGGGGCGGAAATCGACGCCGAATTTGAACAGCTTCAATTCGCAGGAGGGTATGACCACAACTGGGTAATTGACAACTGGGACGGAACCCTGCGGCATTTCGCCACGGTAAGGGCTCCCATGAGCGGCAGAGTCATGGAGGCTTATACCACCCTGCCCGGAGTGCAGTTCTATGCAGGCAATTTTATCGAGCAGGAGACCGGGAAAGGGGAGGCGGTCTATAGGTACCGCGGGGGCATGTGCCTGGAGACTCAATATTTCCCGGATTCCGCAAACAAACCGGCGTTTCCCTCCTGTTTCTTCGGCGGGGAGCGGGTATATGATTCCGTGACAGTCTATCGCTTCAGCGCAGAATAGTTGCCGAAATACTACCTGCGAAGATTGTCGAAGACTTCTGGTTCGGGCGCGACAAAGAACGCTAAAATACCTCGCATACCGATGCTATGATTAGTACAAACGGTATGGGAGGTGTTTTTGTATGGATTTGCCCAAAAACATTACACAGATTGGAGAAACGAATCCGCACTGCAAGATTTATGTGGAGGATTATGTCATTTCCTATATCAGGCAGCTGAATCAGTATGCCGGGGAAAAGGGGCTGGCAGTGGCGCTGTACGGCACGAGAAAAGATGAAAATGAGATTACATATTTATTCTTGTACGGGGCCTGCAAGCTGAATTTCCTGCAGCGGGAATGCCGCCATCTGTCCCAGGCAGTCACCCAGGAGGCGGAGAAGCAGCGGAGGAAATATTTCCCGGACCATGTGTTTTTGGGATATCGCCTGTTGGACGGCGAGATGGTGGAGGGTTTCCATATCTGCGAACAGGGAGTGTGCCGGTATGTGGAGGGCTACGCGCAGTTTTACGAGAAGAACGATCAGATGCTGGCCTTTATGCTGGACGACCGCCAGGGGGAGGCAAAGCCCGAGGAGGTAGCTCAGGAAAAGTACGACATGGTGAAAAAAAGACAGGAAGAGCGCCGGGCTCTTTTGGAGGAAAAACAGGGACATGCTTTCCGGAAAGCATTCGACATGGGGAAAACGTCCGATATCCGAAAAGAATCGGGCATACGGAAAGAGAGACCTGCGTCCTCCGTGGGAAGCGGAAAGCTTGCCGTGGCAGCGGCGTTTGTCCTGCTGTGCGGGGCGGGCTTTGCGGCCATGGGAGGCGGGGAGGGTCTGGACCGCCTGCGGACGGACGTGAAAAACCTCATGGAGGATATGGCCAGGAAGCAGCTGCCGGATGTGGTGGAGGTATCAGGCAATGCCCAGGTGGGGACCATTGTGGCGGAGGACAAGCTGACGGATGCCATCCGAAAGGAGAACACGGCAGCAGACCCGTCCCAGGACCGGCAGACCGCAGGGGAGGCCGGAACCTCGCCGGAGGAAAGCGGGGCAGATGCGGCAGACGAAAGTCTCCAGACATCGCAGGGCGCCGCGTCCGGGGCGGCGGGAGAGCGGCAGCCGGACCAGAACCAGTCCGGGGATCCGCAGCAGCCGGACCAGAACCAGTCCGCCGCACAGGAAACGCCGGACTCCGGCCAGGAAGCCGCCGGTCAGCAGCCGGACCAGAACCAGTCCGCTGTACAGCAGCCGCCGGACTCCGGCCAGGAAGCCGCAGGCCAGCAGCAACCGGACCAGAATCAGTCCGACGCACAGCAGCCTGCCACGGAGCAGAGCCAGACCACAGGGCCGGTGGCTGAAATGGTGGCTTACATAGTGCGCAGAGGGGACACCATGACAGACATCTGCCTCAGACAATACGGCAGCGACGCCAGAGTGGCGGAGGTATGCGCCCTGAACAATATCAGCAATCCTGACGACATTAAGGAGGGAGAAAAAATTTTTCTGCCACAATGAGAAATCTATGATATAATGACCTTATTCCAGGCAGGAAACGGCCGGATGGCCATACAGCCATGAGCATCTCTATGCTCATGATATAATGACCTTATTCCAGGCAGGAAACGGCCGGATGGCCATACAGCCATGAGCATCTCTATGCTCATGATATAAATGACCTTATTCCAGGCAGAAAACGGCCGGATGGCCATACAGCCATGAGCGTTGCTATGCTCATGGCAATAATGCCCCAGAAGCACGCTGCAACAAAAGCCGGGAGGAACCATGGCAGACATCAGAAGCTATATGAAAGAAAAAGAGAAACGAGAGAAGAAAGAAAGACGGCAGATAGATTATAAAGAGAAGATAGCCCGTCATAAGCTGTCCTCTGTATACAGAATCCTGCTGCTTCTGCTTCTTGCTGCTGCTTTTGCCGTCTTCGCGGTGATACGATATAAAGGGCATATCTATACAGAGTACGACATTGTGGCCACCAGCCCCCGGGAGGTCATAAGCGGTACTACGGATATAAAACTGGGCAGCTCTATCCTGACCTACAGCAAGGACGGAGCCCACTGCACGGATGCCAGGGGAAACGTGACCTGGAACCAGACCTTTGAGATTCAGGATGTGATACTGGCCACGAACGGTGAGACCGTGGCCATAGGGGAATACAACGGCAGGAACATTTACATAGCGGACTCCCAAAAGCTGTTGGGACAGATTTCCACCGCCATGCCCATCAGACAGCTGGCAGTCTCCGCCACAGGCAATGTGACCGCCGTGCTGGCCGATACGGACATCACATGGATCAATACCTATGACAGCAGCGGTGAGATGACCCGGGAGGGCCGCAGCCGTATGGACAATTCCGGTTATCCCATGGCCATCAGCGTTTCCCCTGACGGAGAGCTGCTTATGGTGGCCTATGTGTATGTGGACGCGGGAATTCTCCGGACCAACATCGCCTTTTACAATTTCGGACTTGTGGGCGCTAACTACAGCGACGGTCTGGTAAGCAACTATTCCTACACGGATATGGTGATTCCCTGCATTGGATTTCTGGACGACAGCACGGCCTTTGCGGTGGGGGACAACCGACTGACTATTTTCACGGGAGCCCATAAACCTGAGGAGGCAGCGGGACATCTTTATGACAGAGAGATCAGATCTGTATTCTACGGAGGAAAATACATTGGACTTGTGTTCCTTTCGGACAATAATGAGAACAGATATCAGATCAAGGTCTATGACACCGAATCCGGGAAAGTGAAAGACTTTTATTTTGATCTTGACTACACGGATATCTTTTTCGGCAAGGACAATTTCGTGATATATAATGAGACAGAATGCCAGATTCTGACCGTAGACGGGAGAGAGAAATTTCACGGAAACTTTTCTAAAGCGGTGCGGCTTATGGTGCCTGTGGGGAATACTTACAAATATATGCTGATGACGGATGACTCCATTGATACCATACAATTAAAATAACAGGCAGAAGAGGAGAAAAGAGATGAACGAATGGAACCTGAACATAATGCTGGCGGTTACGGTGATCGCCGCCCTGATCAAAATGGTGGACGGATACAGAAAGGGAATCGTGAAAGAGGTCATTTCTCTGGTTTCCCTGGTGGTGCTCAGCGTGGTGGCCGCCCTGATTGCATATGGGGTGAACAGCTATCATGACGGCAGGGTGTTTAATGTGGCGGTGATCGTCATCCTTTTGATTCTGCTGCTGACGGCCCATCATCTGCTGGGGCTGGTGTTCTTTTCGGCAAAGCTTGCCACTAAGCTGCCGGTGATTCATTTTGTGGACAAGCTGCTGGGCATTGTCTTTGGGGTATTCGAGATAGTTCTGGTACTGTGGACCCTTTACGCGTTTATGATGATGATGGACATAGGAGCTATCGGCCAGGCCATCCTTACCTGGACAGAAAAAAGCAAGCTCCTTACCTGGATCTATGAGCACAATTACCTTGCAAAGGGGATCGAAAGCTTTCTGGACCGGTTCCGCTTCGTTCCCCTGCTCCAGGAAATTCACTTGTAACAGAGCCATCGCACAGTGATTAGAAAGGTAAAGAGTGGGCCGAAGTGACTTTACCCTTCAGAGCCATCGCGCAGCGATTTTAATAGGAGGAAAAGTAAAATGAGGTACGATTATTTGATTGTAGGCGCAGGACTTTTCGGCGCGGTCTTTGCATCAGAGGCCGGGAAAAAGGGCAAAAAATGCCTTGTAGTGGAGCGAAGAGACCATATTGCCGGAAATGTCTACTGCGAAGAGATCCACGGTATCCGGGTGCACCGGTACGGCGCCCATATTTTTCACACATCGGACAAGAGAATCTGGGACTATGTATGCCAACTGGCGGAATTCAATCACTATATCAATTCCCCCATAGCGCGCTTCCGCGGAGAGCTGTACAACCTTCCGTTCAACATGAATACGTTCAGCAAAATGTGGGGAATCACAAGCCCTAAGGAGGCACAGGACATCATCGCCTCCCAGATTGCGGATTTGGGGATCACGGAGCCTGGGAACCTGGAGGAACAGGCGCTTTCCCTGGTGGGACGGGATGTATACGAGAAGCTGATCAAAGGCTATACGGAGAAACAGTGGGGCCGGGAGTGCCGGGAGCTTCCCGCTTTTATCATCAAACGCCTGCCCCTGCGCTTTACCTATGACAACAACTATTTTAACGACCGTTACCAGGGCATTCCCATAGGAGGCTATACGAAACTGGTGGAAAAGCTTCTGGAGGGTACCGAAGTGCGTCTGCGTACGGATTATCTAAAGCACAGACAGGAGCTGGACGGGATGGCGGACAAGATCATCTATACGGGCATGATCGACCAGTTTTACGACTATGAGCTTGGAGTCCTTTCCTATCGCAGCGTCCGCTTCGAGACAGAGGAGCTTGAGATGGAAAACTACCAGGGCAACGCGGTGGTAAACTACACAGAGCGGGAGGTGCCCTATACCAGAATCATCGAGCACAAGCATTTCGAATTCGGCAAACAGCCCACTACCATCATTTCCAGGGAGTACTCCAGCGAATGGAAGAAAGGCGGCGAACCCTATTACCCCGTAAATGACGAGCGGAATAACGCCCTCTACGAGCGGTACAGGGCAAAGGCGGCCGGGGAGGCGAGAGTCATCTTCGGCGGCAGGCTGGGCGAATACAAATATTACGATATGGATAAGGTAATCGCAGCAGCGCTAAAGCTGTGCGATACGGAACTGAATTAGGAGGCAGACAAAACAAATGAATCTAATCTTACTGTCCGGAGGAAGCGGCAAGCGCCTGTGGCCCTTGTCCAACGACATCCGTTCCAAGCAGTTCATCCGCATGCTCTCGGATGAAAACGGCGGCTTAGAGTCCATGCTGGGCCGGGTCTACCGCCAGATTACCCAGGTGGATCCGGAGGCGCGGATCACCATTGCCACCGGGAAGAAGCAGGTGAGCCTGATCAAGAACCAGCTGGGAGACAAAGTGGGCGTGTGTGTGGAGCCGTGCCGCAGGGATACGTTTCCGGCGGTCTGCCTGGCGGCGGCCTATCTGCGGGACCGGCAGGGTGTGAAAGAAGACGAAATAGTAGTGGTGTGCCCGGTGGATCCTTATGTGGAAACTTCCTATTTTGAGGCTTTGAAAGAGATGGCGGAGATGGCCCGGACCGGGGACGCAAATCTGTATCTGATGGGAATCGAGCCCACTTATCCCAGTGAGAAATACGGTTATATCATTCCTGTGTCTCAGGAACCTGTCAGCAGCGTGGATACCTTTCGGGAAAAGCCTGACATAGCCACTGCCCGGAGATACATTGCCCAGGGGGCGCTGTGGAACGGCGGCGTGTTCGCGTTCCGGCTGGGGTATCTGCTGGAAAAGGCCCATGAGCAAATGGACTTTACGGATTACCGGGATTTATATGACCGGTACGGGGAGCAGAAGAAGATTAGCTTTGACTATGCCCTGGCAGAGCGGGAAAAGGAGATCCGGGTGCTGCGCTACAAGGGCCAGTGGAGAGATCTGGGCACATGGAACACGTTCTGCGAAGCCATGGCCGGCCACACCTTAGGGCGTGCTGCCATGGACGGAACCTGCGAGAACACCCATGTGGTAAATGAGCTGAATATCCCCATTCTCTGCATGGGATGTAAGGATATGGTGATCGCGGCCAGCAATGACGGTATTCTGATCTCGGACAAGGAGCAGAGCAGCTATATCAAGCCCTTTGTGGAACAGATTGAGCAGCAGGTCATGTACGCGGAGAAATCCTGGGGGAGCTTTACTGTGCTGGATGTGCAGGAGGACAGCCTTACCATCAAGATCGTCCTGCTGCCCGGACATGCCCTGCATTACCACAGCCATGAGCACCGGGACGAGGTCTGGACGGTGATGGGAGGACAGGGAAAGGCCGTTATCGACGGTGTGGAGAGAAGCTTATCCCCCGGGGATGTGGTGTCCATGCCCGCAGGCTGCAGGCATACGGTGTCCGCGTGCAGCGAATTGAAGATCATAGAGGTCCAGCTGGGCAGGAATATTTCCGTGGAGGACAAGCAGAAGTATAAATTGCCTTTTTCGGAATGATATGGTAGAATGGCCTTATGCGGCGCAGGAAACGGCAGGCGGGAAAGTCTGGCAGTCCGCCCGCGGGCATAAAAGGCAGGATAAAAGGGGCTGTTCCGGGCAGACGGAATCGGAGCGGGGCAGCCGTCCGAAAGGGGATGCGGAAAGTGGAGCAACTGGCTATATTCGGCGGGACTCCGGTGCGGGAGACGCCGATTCACTATGGAAAACAGTACATTGACGAAGAGGATATCAGGGCGGTGTCCGAGGTCCTGCGGGACGGGGACCTGACATGCGGCCCTATGATCGATGCGGCGGAGCGTAAACTCTGCGAAGTCACAGGGGCGAAGTACGCGGTGCTGGTGAGCAACGGCACGGCAGCACTCCACTTGGCGGCGCTGGCGGCAGGCTTTGGGGAGGGGGATGAAGTCATCGTCAGCTCCATTACCTTTGCGGCATCGGCCAACTGCATTCTGTACTGCGGCGCGAAACCTGTGTTCGCGGACATTGACCCCGAGACTTACAATATCGACCCCAAATCCGTGGAGCGTCTCATCACGCCCCGGACAAAGGGTATCGTGGCGGTGGACTTTACAGGCCAGGCCGTGGAGCATAAGGCCCTGCAGGATATCTGCAGAAAGCATGGCCTGAGGCTTATCGAGGATGCGGCCCATGCCATCGGCACCCGCTATGGGGGCCGGGCCGTGGGGAGCATTGCGGACATGACCTGCTTTAGCTTTCATCCGGTGAAGACCATTACCTCCGGCGAGGGCGGCGCCGTCACCACCAACGACCCAAAGCTCTGGGCCAGGCTGCGTCGGCTGCGGGCCCACGGCATTACAAGGAACCGGGAAGAGATGGTGCATCCCACGGACGCTTTGTGGTACAATGAGCAGGTGGAGCTGGGCTATAACTATCGGATGACGGATATTCAGGCGGCGCTGCTTTTGAGCCAGTTCAAAAAGCTGGACAGGTTCGCGGCCAGGCGCAGGGAAATCGTGAAAAAATACGACGAGGCCTTTTCCCATATGCCGGAGATTGCCCTGCAGCGGGAGATACCGGAGTCGGATACGGTGAGACATCTGTATATCCTGAGGCTGAAGCCTGAAAGGCTGACATGCGGCAGGCGACAGTTCTTTGACGCCCTGGGAGCGGAAAATATTTGTTCTCAGGTGCATTATCTGCCGGTTTATTGGCATTCCTATTATGAGAAGCTGGGGTATGAAAAGGGGCTTTGCCCCAATGCGGAGAAATACTACGAGGAAGCCATGAGCCTCCCGCTGTATTACAGCCTTACGGACAGCGACGTGGACTGCGTTATCCGAGCGGTGAGGAAGATCGTTTCGTATTACCGCAGATAGGGCATGCTTACTGGAGAGGGTAATTGCAGATGGATAAAATAGCAGTATTGATTCCCTGTTATAACGAAGAACAGACCATTGCGAAAGTAGTGAGAGAGGCGAAAGAGGCCCTGCCGGAGGCAGTGGTCTATGTCTATGACAACAATTCCACAGACCGGACAGTGGAGCTTGCGAAAGCCCAGGGGGCGGTGGTCCGCTATGAGCATAAACAGGGTAAGGGAAACGTGATCCGCAGAATGTTTCGGGAAATCGACGCCCGTTGCTATCTGATGATCGACGGGGACGACACCTATCCACTAAACTGTGCCGGGGAGATGACGGACAGGGTGCTTGCCCGGGGGGCGGATATGGTGGTGGGGGACAGACTCTCATCCACCTATTTTACCGAGAACAAGCGCCCTTTTCATAATTTCGGAAACAGCCTCATGCGCACAGGCATCAACAGCCTGTTTCACACGGATATCAAGGACATCATGACAGGCTACCGGGCTTTCAGCTACGAATTTGTGAAGACATTTCCCGTGTTCTCCAAAGGATTTGAGATCGAGACAGAGATGACCATTCATGCTGTGAACTATAATATGCAGGTGGAGAATGTGGTGGTGGAATACAGGGACCGGCCGGAGGGCAGCGTGTCTAAGCTGAACACGTACAGGGACGGGTTCCGGGTCATACGGAAGATGCTGCAGTTGTATCGAAATTACAGGCCTGCACGGTTTTTCGGGGCGCTATGTCTGGTTTTGGTAGCGGCGGCGATGCTGTTTATGATTCCCATTCTCAGGGAGTATCTGGCCACAGGGCTGGTGCCACGGTTCCCCACGCTGATTGTGTGCGGTTTTATGGTTCTTGCGGGCATTCAGTCTTTTTTTGCCGGCATGATTCTGGAGGTGCTGGCAGCCAAGGACAAGCGCGATTTCGAGTACCGCCTTGCAAAGGTGGGAGGGGAAAAGAGACAGAGCCTGGGGGAATGAGAAAAGAGGAGCCGGGAAGTTACGGAGAGAGAATTGGACATGAAACGATATGAAGACAGAGAGGCAGGTATTTATCTGCGCCTGCTCACCCATGACGACACAGACTTAATCGTGGCGTGGCGCAATCAGGACGCTGTCCGGAAGAATTTCATCTATCAGGAGCTGTTCACCAGACAAGGGCATGAGAGCTGGATCAGGAATATGATAGAGACAGGCCGGGTGATACAGACCGTTATCTGCGATCTGGCTGGGGACAGGCCCCTGGGAAGCGTATATATCCGGGACATTGACAGGCAGCACAATAAGGCGGAATACGGCATCTTCATCGGAGAGGAAGATGCCAGAGGCAGGGGAATCGGTACGGCGGCGGCTAAGCTGATGCTGCGCTACTGCTTTGAGGAAGAGGGGCTGCACAGAATTTATCTGCGGGCCCTTTCGGACAATGGGCGGGCCATCCGAAGCTATGAAAAGGCAGGGTTCCTGCGGGAGGCTTGTCTGCGGGATGATGTGCGCATTGACGGGAAATACTGTGATATTGTCTGGATGGCGGCGCTGAATCCGGCGGATGCTTCCCCGGATATTTGAGCTCCCTTGTCCCCGGACTTTCATGTAAACGGGGCAGGGGGGATGCAGGGGGGTACTGGGCCGGGCTGAGACAGACAGCGGCAAAAGCGGAGACGGGAGGTCGGTTAAGACGGGATGAAAGAGAAGCGATGGAAGACATGGTGGGAACGGGAGAGAGGGACATGCCTGAAAGCACTGCTTCTGGCATGTCTCCCCGTCATTGCCTGTCTGGTCTATTGCGCGGCCAGGGGACAGGGGATAGGAGAAATTTATCTGCCTGCCTCTGAGCGCAATGACGAGCTGATTTATTATAAACAGGTAGAGGCCATTCTGCGCTACGGCTATCCTCAGGGATATTTCGGATTCAACGAAAGCCACGCCCTGAAGCTTTCTTTTGCGGCATGGAGTCCGCTCCTGATGCTTCCCTGGGTGCTGTGGGGACTTTTATTCGGCTGGAATCTGATGTCACCGGTTCTGTGCAATATTTTTCTGCTGACAGCGGCAATGTTTTTGTTTGGGCTGCTGGCAAAGCCGGACTGGAAACAGCTTGGCATCACGGCTATTCTGTTCTTTTTATTTCTGCCCTTTTCCTGGTACATGCTCTGCGGTATGCCTGAGACTGTCTGCTTTAGCCTGCTTATTGTCTTCTATGGGGCGGCGGCGGGATTTCTGCGGAAAAAAAGCGGAGCTTTCTTGGGGGTGATGTTCGCGCTGGCGGCGCTGCTGACCATGATGCGGCCATACCTGTTCCTTTTTTTACTGCTGCCGGCATATTTTTGGATTTTTGGGGTAAATGGAGGAAAGAAAGAAATTTCAGGCGGAGCCAGGCGAAATCCGGCAGCGGAGAGAGGATTTTGCCGAAGCGCGGCGACCCGATGGAAACCGGTTCTGGGAACCATCGTGATCTTTGGGGCTACGTTCGGGGCTTACGCCTGGATCAGCCATTTCCTGGCGGCAGAGTATTTCAGGCCTCTTTTTGACATGCATTGGCTGACGGCCTTTTTCGAGAGAGGGCTGGCAGGGGGAATCCGCAATTTCTTCGGCACGCTTTATTATTCCGGCCTGGAGTTTTTAAGGTATATGCGGCAGGGGATGGAAAGCGGACTTGCAGCGGGCTCTATTTTCTGCTGTTACATTGTGGTGCTTCTGGTGCTTTTATGCCAGAGCCTCAGGGATTTAGGCTCCCGGCGCAGACTTAAGGCAGAGGGGGAGGAGCCGGGAGAGCTTGCCGGTAAGCTGGTGCTGGAGGCGCATTTGAGCCTGTCCTTTGCGGCAATGCTGGGGGCAGTGCTGTTAATGTGCAATTTCCATGACGGCTGCAAGCATCTGCTGGGTTTTTTAGTGGTGGGGATTCTGGTGATTGCCGGCATGAGGACACAGTATTTCAAGAAAGCCGTTCTTGTGGGCGTGGTGTTTGCCTGGTTCTTTTTCTACCATGGGGCGGGCTTTGAGGCTTATGAGCCGGATTTTTGGAACGAGGAAACGGCGCGGCGCCTGGAACTTTTTTCAGAGGCCGTAGAGAAAGAAATGGTTGTCACCGGGGACTTTGTGCCGAATTATGACAATACTGTCATATGGGTGCTGGCGGACGAACTGCCCCAGGGCATGGTTTATACGGGATGGCAGTATCTGTATTCCCTGCCGGCGGGCTTCGGCATCAGCTGCTGTGGCGGGGACTACGTGACGGAGCATTTTGAGACGCTTCGGAGCCGATATCTGTGTGTGGTACCGGGAGGCCCCATTGAGGAGAGATGTTTGCAGACAGGATATGAGAAGATCGCAGGTAATGAATATGCGGTGCTTTACCGCAGATACTGAGACGGGCTGTCCTGAACCGGATACGAAAGTTTGGACCGGGCGCCGAAAAATTCTTAACGGAGTCCGGTATCCCGCAAAAGCGCAAAAAGTAAGGAGTGAACGGGACCAATGAAGAAAATCAGTTTTGTGATTCCCTGCTATCGCTCGGAGCATACGCTCCCCCATGTGATAGCGGAGATTCAGGAAAAGATGCAGACAATGGAGCGGTACCAATATGATATCTTCCTGGTGAACGACTGCTCTCCCGACGATACCCTGGGGACCATCCGAAAGCTCTGTCAGGCACATGACAATATCAGGGGAATCGACTTCGCAAAGAATTTCGGACAGCATTCCGCGCTGATGGCAGGCCTCAGACATTCGGACGGGGATTATGTGGTTTGCCTGGACGACGACGGACAGACGCCGGCCAATGAGGTGGACAGACTCATAGACAAGCTGGAAGAGGGATATGACGCCGTTTACGCCAAGTATGACCACAAGCAGCATTCCGCATTCCGCAACCTGGGCAGTAAGGTGAACGAGAGGATGACCCGGTCCATGCTGGGCAAGCCGGCAGAGATTTATATTTCCAGCTATTTTGCGGTGAAGCGGTTTGTGGTGGAGGATATGATCCGCTACGAGAATTCCTATCCCTATATCATCGGGCTGGTACTCAGAGCTACCAGGAACATTGTTAATGTCACTGTGAACCACAGGGAGAGAGAAGAGGGAACTTCCGGCTATACGTTCAAGAAGCTGTTCTCGCTGTGGTTCAACGGTTTCACGGCCTTTTCCGTAAAACCTCTGAGAATCGCCACGGCCTTAGGGGGAATCAGCGCGGCGGCGGGCTTCCTGTACGGATTCTATACCATCATCAAGCGGCTGATCAATCCTGCCGTGCCCATGGGCTTCAGCTCCCTGATGTCGGCGCTGGTGTTCTTCGGGGGCATGATCATGCTGATGCTGGGGTTGATCGGCGAGTACATCGGGCGGATTTATATCAGCCTGAATAATTCCCCCCAGTATGTGATCCGGGAGAAGATCAATATGGAGGAAGAGGGATTTTCGCCTAAGGGATAAGGCGGATCAAAGCTTTTCCGATCAGATACCGGTAGGATGCGTTCGGGTGAACCTGATCAGGGGAGAGGTACTTTTCCCAGTTGCCGGCTTCCGCTCCCAAATCGTGATAGGTATCCAGCACATCCGTTTGGAGTTCCTCAGACAGGGACAAGACGGCATCCACATAATCCGCCAGTACGTAACCGCCCTCTCCATGGGGCTCTGTGCCGTCCTGATAGTAGTGGCAGTAGGAGGGGGTACAAAGGATGATCCGGGCATTTGGAAAGGCTGTCCGCAGGGTAGCCACCGCAGTGCGGAGAGCGCCGCTGTAGGTGGCGGTATCCAGGGGATCGCTTTCGGAATCCACGGCATGTCCGTCAAAATAATCATTGAGACCATAGTTTATGACAAAGACCATGCTCTCGGAGGAAACGCCCCCGGGATTGTCCTGCAAATAGGAAGAAACCCCCTGACAGACCTGCTCCTGCCCGGGCAGGACAGACAGATCGCCTCTCACAAAGGCATCCGCAATGCCCGGCAAAAAAATGGGAAACTTGGAGCCCCGGGCGGCGCTGTTGCCGCCGTAGCCGCAGTTGTAGACCGCAGCGCCGGACAGACCAAAGACCACGCCCGGAATGGAGGCGCTGTCCGTATAATTGCCGATGACGCTGTCTCCGAAGAAGATAAACTTATAGTCGGACAGATCCGGGAAATGCTCCGGCGCGGTACGGGCCTGCCGGGTCAGGGCCTCCAGCGCCGCATAAAAGGAATCCGCGTTTTCTACGGTGACGAAATGCTCGCCCAGTATGGTGCTTTCCAGCAGAATCGTCTTGGCGATGGACTTATTGACTGTCCACATGTCTTCGTAACAGCCCGGATTGGCTACCAGCCATTCCAGGTGGCCGAGAAAGAAGAGATGGGCATTGGGAATGTCCAAAGTCCCGGACAGGAAAGCGGCATAGTCTGAAAGTACCCTGCGATAGGCCCTCTCCGACAGACCGGTCCAATAGTCCAGGGACGGATAGGACAGGATGATCTCAAAGTTCACGGAGGGATACCTGGCCGTCAGGGCATGCAGATCCGACAGTTCTGTCTTGTCCGGCCGGATGCCCAGATATACAGTAGAAACCGCATTTCCGGAGGCCGCGATTTTCTCCAGATACTCTTCCATGACAGAAAGCCCGGGAATACAATAGGATGCCCGAAAGACGTTAAGGCCAAGATAATACTGAAAATCCTCTTCGGAGTAGCTATGGGTGGGGTACATGGAGAGAAAGGCAGCGTCATATGTCCGAGAGGCAATTAGTCTGTAATCCTCCCGCTGGGCTTTCGGCTTTCCGAACAGCAGGAAAAGGAGGGCCGCCGCCGCGGGAAGCAGCAGGAGTAGGATCCAAAAGGGGAATGGTCTGGCACTTGCTTTTTTCATGACAATTCCTTTCTAAACAGAATATTTATACAGAACATCTATACAAAGTTCCTCACACCGAATTCCCCCCGCAGTTCTTCCTGTCAGCGGGAAAGGAGCTTCTGAAGCCCGGTGATTTTCTTCAAAGCCTCCAAAACCACCGAATACAATAAGCTCACGGCCAGCAGAAGCAGGAAAGTGATCCCCGCATATCCGAAATGATAGATATACTGCCGCCAGAGAATCAGATAGAAGAAAGTATGCACCATATAGATATTCATGGAATGTCTGCCAATAAAGGCAAGGACTTTCCCCAAAAGAGGCACGGAGCCCAAAAGGCCCGCGGCCAAAAGGACCAGAAACAGGGCGATGGGGGCGTCCGCCAGATGGAGATAGTATTCATGCACCATGAAATTCTGCCGGATCAGGACACACAGCACCAGGCCGACTATGCCTGCCAGCCAACGGAGGATGGGATGAAGCTTTAAATTCAGCAGTTTTTCCGGCCATTTTCCCCAGGCGGCGCAGACGCCGAAAAACGCCACGAACAGATAGCGTTTTAAGTCCGGATGGACAGTCACGGCATAGGGCAGAAAGAAGCCGGGCAGCAGGACCAGACAGCCCAGCTTTTCCGTCAGCCATACAAGGAGCGGGACCAGGAAGATCAACAGATATGCGATTTCCATATACCACCAGGTGGCGTTCAGGGTAGGAGTACCGAAGAACATGGACAGCCCCAGGCCGTCGGTCGCCATGAGCAATATGCCCTGGATGCCCGGTCCGTAGAGAGACCCGTAGTCAAATTTGTACCCCCACAGCAGATTTACGCTGAGATAGAGAATGACAAAATGAAGCATCAGCCGGAAGAAACGCTTTGCAGCCTGCCCGTAGGCAGTCTTCCAGAAAAGGGCTTCCGGTATGATCTCCCGCTGAGAGAACAGCCCGGAGGCAATGCCGAAAGCAGTCAGGAATACGAATACGGACACACAGATATTCCCGAAGCCGGAAAAGCGCAGAAAGCTCTCCTGGGAAAAGGGGGCATGATTCACCTTTAGGGACGCGAGAGTCTCCGCGTTTTCAAACAGATGATAACATAACAGAAACAGGATGGCCAGTCCCTTTGCCATATTGGAATGAAGTCTGGTGAATTGTCTAGGCATGTTTCCCTCATTTCTGCGCCGGACGGGACGGCGCGGACGTTAATGTAAAGCCGTACAAGAAAGGCAGTGCGGACAGGATGGGCAGGGCGTATCTGGGATGGCCGAAGAAGCAGGGGGAGGCCATGCAGATCAGCAGGCTGATCCACAGAGGCGCTCCGGCGCAGACGCTGTGTTTTTGGCCGTGTTTTTTCTGATAAAGGGTCAGGAAGAACAGAGCCCACACGGCGGCCCCGGTATTTTCCAGGAAGCCTAAAAGGGTACGGCCTGCGAATCGGTAATAAAAGATCAACAGCTTCTCCGCATTGGGGAACAGGCCCCCTTTTCTGATCAGGTCATAGCCGTCCGTCTCATAGCGGATGGAATTGCTCACGGCAGGCGTAAACCACCCGTACACATGGAGGAAAAAGGCCTCGAAATAGGTGCCGGGGTGTTTGAAAAAGCCCTTGATCCAGGCTTTCATATAGCCCGCAAGCTGTCTTGGGGGGGCGTTTTTGTTGAACCGTGCTTTTACCGGGTCGGCGGTGGCAGGGTCATAGCATGCCGCCAGGGCGCCCGGGTCTCCCAACACGGCCTCAATGGCCGCCCGCTCGTCCGCGTCCAGCTCGTGCTGATAGAACTGCAGATACCGGGCGGTCTGCTGGAATGGCAGGGACAGCATCTCTCCCATGCTGCCGGGAACCGCATTGCAGGCAAAGCTTAAGAAAGCTAAGAGCAGCCTTGCCGTCAGGATGCTGCCGCCGAAGGAGGTTAAGAGGCCGCGTACCCGCTCCCGGGGACCGTATTTGGGAAACAGGAAGAGAAAGCTTGCGATTCCGGACAGCAGGATCACGTACAGGCCGTTATTGCGGAACAGAATCACCCCCAGCTGGATCAAAAAAAACGAAATCACAAACCTCCGGTTCTTCAGACGCTCCGGCTTTTCCAAAAGCAGGGCCAGCCAGACTACATACAAGATTACAAACGCGGAATACGGAACGTCCTTGAGGGCGGTGGAGGCCAGATTGGAGTACGCCGGCGTCAGACAATAGAGCAGCAATGTGCACACAAGGACACCGAAACGCGCCTTTCGCCTGTTCAGAACTTCAATCGTGGCTGCCAGGGCAGCCGCCAGCAGCGTATTCTGAAACAGCATATAGCAAAACAGGCCCATGTCCGGAGAACGGAGAAATTTTTGCCCGGCTTTCACAAAGCCGCCCATGATCAGGGTATGGAACAAGGGATGATGGGTGCTGTAGCCTGTGCCGCTTACCACCTGGTCAATCTGCCCGATGGCGTCCCAGCACAGATTGCCCGGATAGGCCAGCACCAGGATAGGCAGATACACGCCCAGGAGAATGAGAAACGATTTCAAAAAAGCGTGATCGCTGAAAAAGTGTCTGCGGTCGCTTTGGAAAGTATGGGAATCCAGCGCCTGAGCCGCCAGCCCGATCAAAGTGTGGAACAGGGCGGTGTAGCCTGCAAACGTCAGGGCCGCCTTTAGCAAATTGACCCAGCTCCCTCTCAGGAGGGAACTGTTCCCGGCCTGGAAATAGCTTTGTCCCAAAAGGAGGCACAGAGAAAAAAATCCCGCCAGAATCAAAAAGGAATGTGAAGCACCATTCTCACGGCGCCTGTCTCCATAACCGTAGCAAACGGCGGCCAGAATCAGAAAGAGCAGAAATTTCAGGTCGTACTCCCCCAGCAGCTCATAGATGGAGGCAATTGCGTAGTCAATGAAAGTATCGTATCCGGCCCGCGTCAATGGGGCATGGAAAGCAGTACACAGGGCATATGCAGTCAAAAAGCTTTTGACGAATATCTTCAGGCAGGCGATTTGCGGCCGGGAAGACGTTTGTTCTCTCATGGGATAATCCTCCTATTTCCTTATTTTATATCAACCCCGCCGGAAAGACAAGGGAAGAATTGCTAATTTGCTTGACAAAGAAAAGAGGGGGTTGATAAAATGAGGTTGGTGTCTTAGGCCGAAAAGGGAGTTGAGTGAATATGGAGAGTGAGAAAAGGAAAGGGCGGCTTGTGGGATGGCTGTGGGCCGGGATTGCACTTTACGGGGGCTTGTGCCTGTATTTGTTCTATATGCAGTCCGTTCAGCCGCTGGATTATAATAATCGGTATTTTCAGTCGGATCTGCCATATCATATCAGTATGATTGTGGACGACGGATGGTATTATAGCTTTACGGCATATGTTTATCAGATCCTCTACCGGCTGGCGGGAGGAGGGACGGCGCTGATCGCCGTGTTCCTGGCGGCGGTGGAGGTTTTGACCATTGGGCTTACGGACAGGCTTTTGCGGCTTTTGCTGGGCAGGGAGCGGACGGACGTGCTGACGCTGTCAGGAGCTTTTGCGTTGAACCTTGTCATGGCTTTTTTCTGGCCTTATGCGGGACAGTACCGCTATGTGAGCTATCAGTCCGGCAATCTCTGGCACAATTCCACCTATCAGTGCATGAAGCTGGCGGCGCTTGCCGCGATGATTTTATATTTGAAAGCGGAAGCCGGATACAGGGAGCGGGTTACGGCGGGGCAGTGGACGGCGCTGGCAGGGGCGCTGTTTGTCTGCACGGGGATCAAACCCAGCTTTCTGACGGTGTTCGCGCCCATACTGGCTGTGAAGCTTTTGGCGGATCTGTGCCGGCGGGTGCCTTTTAAGCAGGTCTTCCTTTTGGGGAGTACGGTGCTGCCTGCCTGCGGGGTGGTGCTGTGGCAGAATATGGTGCTGTTCGGGGAGGACACCGGCCATGGGATCAGCTTTTCTCTTTGGTATACCTTTTCCCTCCATGCCAACCGAACGAAGCTGGCAGTGCTGTGCTCCATTGCTTTTCCCCTGGCGGTGCTGTTCTTTTCTGCCCGGGAGCTTTTTCGGGACAAGCGGTATCTCTTTGTGTGGGGCATGACGGGCCTTGGCTTTCTGGAGGCCCTGTGTTTGGTGGAGACAGGGAGCCGTTCCAGGGACGGGAACTTTCTCTGGGGATACTGCATTGCCATTTTCCTGATATTTGTCCTAAGCTTTGAAAAATGGCTGGGCCTGCGTAAGAAGAGCGGGGAGGGGCTTTTTTTCAGGGCGGGCTTCCTGATCTGCGGCGGCGTGTTCGCTTATCAGGTGTTCTGCGGCGCGTATTTCTTTGCGAGGCTCCTGGCAGGGGAGACATATTTTATGTAATTTTCTTAAATTTTTTTGAAGACTTTATGAGAATGGTTTTTTAACGGGGAGATTATGGTACAATAAGGAAGAATTTCGGATAAAGAGAGGGCGGCGGATGGCGCGGATTATTAAGAAGCTGAGAGTGCTATTGGATAAAAAACAGAAGGCGACCATGGCGGGGCTGATGATTCTGATGGTGATCGGCGCGTTTCTTCAGACCGCGGGGGTAGGACTGCTGGTGCAGGCCGTGAATGTGGTCATTGATCCGGGGGCTGTGGAAAAGAACGGCTATGTGAGAGCTTTTTATGAGCTTTTAGGCAGCCGGGATTTCCGGAACTTCTCCGTTACGGTGATGGTGCTGCTGGTGGTGGTCTTTGGGGTGAAGAATCTCTTTCTCTTCGTGCAGCAGAAGCTCACATTTGCCTTTGTGTACGCCAATCAGTTTCGGACCTCAGAGCGGATGCTGCGCAATTATCTGCGCAGGGGCTATGAGTTTTATTTAAACGCAGACACGGCTGTAGTGCAGAGGAGTATTACCTCGGACGTGAACAATATGTACGCGCTGATCCTGGCCCTGCTGCAGCTGCTGTCCGACGGTGTGGTGTCTCTGTTCGTGGTGAGCTACTGTCTGATGGCCAACGGGGTCATGACCATGCTGCTGGCATTTGCGCTGGTGCTTTTGATGGCCGTCATCAAAAAGGTGCTCAAGCCCATTATGCACAAAGCGGGGGAGGACAATCAAAATTACTACAGCAGTCTCTTCAAATGGATCTCCCAGACCGTCCAGGGTATCAAGGAAATCAAGATCATCTGCAAGGAACAATATTTCGTGGACGAGTACCAGAAATGCGGCAGGGGTTATGTAAACGCGGTGCAGCGCTACAGCCTCTACAACAATGTGCCCAAGCTTCTCATCGAGACCGTGTGCATTGCCGTGATGATGGGATATATGATCGTGCTTACGGTTACGGGCGTCTCCACGGAGAATATGCTGGAGGTGTTTTCCACCCTTGCGGCGGCGGCTTTCGTACTTCTGCCGGCCGTGAACCGGATCAACAACCAGATCAATTCCATTGCCTTTTTCGAACCTTTTTTCATGGGTGTCAGCGATAATCTTCAGGATGAGATTGAAGACAATAAAGTGGACATGTCCTTTGCGGCCGGAGAGCAGGAGAAGCTTCCTCTGGAGCGCTGTATTGAGCTTAGAGACATCACATATGCCTACCCCAATACGGAGAAACTGATTTTCGACCATGCGGATCTGACCATAGAGGTGGGGTCTGCCGTGGGAATCGTGGGGACTTCCGGCGCGGGGAAGAGCACCATTGTGGATGTGCTGTTGGGGCTGTTGGAGGTTAAGAGCGGAAGCATCTGCGCGGACGGCGTGGACGTGAAGACCAATTACCGGGCTTTTCTGAAAAATATCGGCTATATCCCCCAGATGATCTTCATGCTGGACGATACGATTCGGAAGAATGTGGCGTTCGGGGTGCATGAGGAAGAGATAGACGAGGCGAGAGTCTGGGAAGTGTTAAGGGAAGCGCAGCTGGACGAGTTTGTGCGCTCTCTGCCGGAGGGGCTGGACACGGGCATAGGGGAGCGGGGCATACGGCTGTCCGGCGGGCAGAGACAGCGGATCGGCATTGCCAGGGCTCTTTACTATGATCCGGAGGTACTGATCCTGGACGAGGCCACATCTGCCCTGGACAATGACACCGAGGGAGCCATCATGGATTCCATCAACAGACTCCACGGAAAGAAGACGCTGGTCATCATCGCCCACAGGCTCCAGACCATTGAGAAATGCGATGCGGTGTACCGGGTTGAGGAGGGAAAGATCCGGCGGGAGCGGAGCGGAAAGGAACCCTGCGTCCGGGAATAGGGGGGAGGGGATCCCCTCCCGGAGAAGACCGTTCCGGAAGAGGATCTCTTCCGGAGAAGACCGTTCCGGAAGAGGCAGGGAACTCTGCGGCGGGAGAAAGCGTGGAACGGAGGGGCAAAAGGAGAACGAAATGCAGTTAAGCGTCATTGTGCCGGTCTACAATATGGCCGCCGAGGGAAAACTGGAATATTGTATGGATTCTCTGGTGAAGCAGACCATAGAGGACTATGAGATCATCGCGGTGGACGACGCCTCCGCGGACGGCTCCTTAGACATTCTGCGTTCCTATGAGGACAAATACCCCGGAAAAGTCCGGGTCATCGCCTGCCCGGTGAACCGGCGGCAGGGCGGCGCCAAGAACCGGGGCCTGAAAGCCGCCCGGGGAGAATGGATCGGTTTTATTGACAGCGACGACTGGGTGACCCCGGACTATTATGAAAGGCTTCTTGCCAGGGCCCGGGAGACCGGGGCGGACATGGTGGGGTGTGACTACAGCCTGGTTTCCAAAAGGGGCTTTGAAGTGGGAAAAGTGGTGGAGAACAACACTGCAGACCAGACGGGGATATTGGATGAGGAGAAGCATAAAAAGCTTCTGCTGCGCCCGGGCAGCATGGTGGTCAAGATATACCGCCGAAATGTCATAGAGGAAAACGGGTTGAATTTTCCGGAGGGCATTTTTTATGAGGACAATTGTGCGGGGCCGCTGTGGTCCCTGTACTTTACCCATTTTGAGCGGGTGGATGCGCCGCTGTATTATTATTATCAGCACGAGGCTTCCACGGTACACCATATTACCGAAAAGCGGTGCAGTGACAGGCTGCAGGCGGAGGAAATTTTCTACGAGGAGTGCAGGAAGCGCGGTTTTCTGGACAGGTACCGGGAGGAAATCGAATACTGCTATACATTGCTTTACTATGTGGTCACGCTTTTTTCCTATCTCCAGGGGGTGAAGCATCCGAAGCTGTCTTTTGTGAAAGCGCTTTCCGGGGGCGTGACGGAGAAGTGGCCGCGCTTTTGGGAGAATCCCTATTATAAAGAGCGGATCGGGGAAGAGGAACAGAGGCTCATCGCCCTGCAGAATAAGTCCGATCTGCGGTTCTACGTATATTACAGGATGAAAGCCCTGGCCCGCAGATGGAAAAAGACGCTTAAGGGGAAAGTCCTTGTATGCGGATTTGCCGCGATGCTTTGCTTTGGGCTGCTGTTTGGGCTGACCTTTGAAAGCAGTGTCCAAAAAGGGAGGCAGCTCACGGATATGGTGGTCTTCGGGGACAGTGTATTCACGGATATCTGGGATATCAGGGATATTCCGGACAGACTGGGAGAGATGCTGAACATGTCGGTGTATAATGCCTCTATGGGGGGGACCTGCGCATCCAGGCTGGAAAAAGAAAGACGCCAGGACTCCGCCACAGGTTCCATGTCTCTTGCGGGGATTGCCAAAGCCGTCCGGGGGATGGATTTTTCGGTACAGCAGGCGGCAGGGCTTCGGGAGAGCAATACGGAGCCTTTTCCGGAAATCATTGCCGGGCTTTCGGAGATTGATTTTGACCGGGTGAAGATTGTACTGATCGCAAAGGGCTTGAACGACTATCACGGAGGCGCCCGTATCGAGAACCCGGAGGACCCTTACGACGAATACACTTTTCTGGGAGCCATCCGAAGCGCCGTCAAGGATCTGCGGGAGCGGAATCCGGATGTGAGGATTCTGCTTGTAACCCCCACTTATACCTGGTATACGGCCCAGGGGCTGACCTGCGAGGACATTGACAACGGCGGCGGGTATCTGGAGGATTATGTGAATGCGGAACTTGGGCTTGCAGGGGAGCTGGGCCTGGAGGCAGTGGATTTGTACCACGATTTTTTCCCCCATGAAAACGACAGGGACTGGGAGCGGTACACCATGGACGGACTCCACCCCAATGAGGCCGGCCGGGAGAAAATGGCGGACAGGATCAGAGACGTACTGGATTGACAAAGACGAAAGGCGGTGGAGGGAAATGGCGCCTGCACAGGCATTTGGAGCATTATATCGTAAAATCAGGCGGGAATGGAAAACGGCTTTCCTCACATGCTTTGTGCTGGGGCTGCTGATTCACATGCCCATATTGCTGTCGGACATTCCCAATCATGACGGGCTGGACAGCATGTATTTTGACCAGAATATGATCACCTCAGGCAGATGGTTTCTTACGGTGGCCTGCGGTTTTTCCTCGTATTTTACCCTGCCCTGGCTCATCGGTATACTGGGGCTTTGCTTTTTAAGCTGCGGGGCAGCGGCCCTGTGCGAGCTTCTGGAGGTGAGAAAAACATGGGCGGTGATGCTGGTCAGCGGCCTGCTGGTGTCCTTTCCGGCACTGGCCTCAACCTTTGCCTATGTGTATACCCTGGACGGGTATATGCTGGCGCTGCTGCTTTCGGTGCTCTCGGTGCTTTTCACGAAAAAACGTAAATTCGGATTTGTGCCCGGCGCGTTCTGTCTGGCTTTCAGCATGGGAATCTATCAGGGATATCTGTCCTTTGCCATGATCCTGTCCGTGTATGCCCTGTGGATGCTGTTTGCGGGGGAGGAGGCGGACGAAAGACCCTCCTGGAGAGACAGACTTTCAGGGGCGCTGCGCTATCTGTACATGGGCGTGCTGGGAGCAGGGCTTTACTTTGTCATTCTGCAGGCGCTTCTGCGGATTCAGGGAAAGGAACTGGATCATTACCAGGGAATCGACAGCCTGGGCGGAGGCGGCTTTGGCGCCGGGAGCATCTTTTCCGCCATAGGCGGGATGTACCGGGATTTCTTCGCGTTCTCCTTTAAGGGAAACGTGTTGTTTACCAATATCTTTTCCCTGGCCGGGTGCTGTATTCTGGCCGGGTGCTCTGTGCTCTGCGCCTTTTTTGTGATCCGGAAGAGAAAATGCTGGAAGAATCCGGTATTATTCGCTATAATGGGATTGATGCTTGTACTGCTGCCCGCAGCCACCAATGTGATACTGCTCATTTCGCCTGCCGTGAACTATCATTTGCTGATGCGCTATCAGTGGATCCTGTATGCCGTCGGCGCGGTGGCTCTGATCGGCAGCGGGAGCCCGGAGACAGAGAGAGGCTTCTGGCTGGAATGGCTGGGACTGGCGGCAGCGGGAATTTTGGTTTTCAGCTACAGCGTGGCGGACAATATCGCCTATTCCAACCTGCAGAAACGGTATGAGAAGACCTACGCATACTGTGTGCGTCTGCTGGACAGGATCGAGCAGACGGACGGGTACTATCCGGGCATACCCATTGCCATGATCGGCGTGGTGTCTCAGGACCAGTTCCCGATGACGGATATCACAGGGGCCGTGACATCCAACATGATCGGCACAAACGGAGACAGCCTGCTGTACACCGGCAGGAATTATGAGCTGTTCATCCGCCATTATCTGGGGGCGACGCTGAACATTCTGCCCGCGGAGGTCATGACCGATATCTACGAATCCGAGGCTTACCGGGCCATGGACAGCTTTCCGGGGCCGGATTCGGTCCGGGTGGTGGACGGCGTTATGTACATTAAGACAGAAAACATACAGCAATGAGATTTGGGAGAGATACAGATGCTATTATCCATTGTACTGCCGGCTTATAACGAAGAGCAGAATATTTCCAATACCGCCGAAGTACTGGGGGAGCTGCTTGCCGGAGAATCGATTGAATATGAGCTGATCTTTATCAGCGACGGATCCGGGGACGCTACCTTTCAGGAGATACAGAAAGCGGCGGAAAAAGATTCCAGGGTCAAAGGGGCGGAATTTTCCCGCAATTTCGGCAAGGAGGCCGCCATTTTCGCAGGGCTGGAGCTGACGTCCGGAGATGCTGTTGTAGTCATGGACTGCGACTTGCAGCATCCCCCGGAGGTGATCCCGCAGATGTGGAAGCTGTGGCAAAACGGCGCAGAGGTGGTGGAGGGCATCAAGGAGAGCAGGGGGAAAGAAAGTCTGGCCCACAAGCTCTCCGCCGGCCTGTTCTACAGGATCATGAGCCGGCTGATCAAGATGGACATGAACGCCTCCTCGGACTTTAAGCTGTTAGACAGGAAAGTGGTGGACGTACTGCTGAGACTGCCGGAGCGGAATACCTTTTTCAGGGCGCTGAGCTTCTGGACGGGATTCCGCAGGGAATATGTCTCCTATGAGGTGAGAGAGCGGCAGTTCGGGGAGAGCAAATGGTCCTCCTTAAGCCTGATGAAATATGCTGTCACAAATGCCACTTCTTTTAGCACATTGCCTTTGCAGCTGGTGACGGTGATGGGGGTGCTGTCCATTTTATTCAGCATGGTCCTGTTTGTGCAGACCCTTGTAAGATACCTGTCGGGGACTGCCGTGGAGGGCTTTACCACGGTGATTTTGCTGATTTTGGTTATCGGGGGCTTTCTGATGCTGAGCCTGGGGATCATCGGACACTACATTGCCAGAATCTACGAAGAAGTGAAAGGCCGCCCCAAATATATCATTAGCAGAACCATCGGAGACATCCGCAAAAATAAAAACGAAGAAAGGCAGAGAATATGATAAACTTTAATGTACCGCCCTATGCCGAAAATGCCATGGGCTATATCCGGGAATGTGTGGAGAACCAGAAGATCTGCGGCGACGGGCCGTATACGAAAAAATGCAATGAATGGATCGAGAAAAAGACCGGCACCGCGAAATGCCTGCTGACCACCTCCTGCACCCATGCCACGGAGCTGGCTGCCCTTTTGGTGGATAAGATCGGCCCCGGGGACGAGGTCATCATGCCGGCCTATACCTTTGTGTCCACGGCGGACGCCTTTGTGCTGCGGGGGGCTGTGCCCGTGTTCGTGGATATCCGGCCGGATACCATGAATATGGACGAGAAGCTCATAGAGGCTGCGGTGACAGAGAGGACGAAAGCCATTGTGCCCGTGCACTATGCGGGCGTGGCCTGCGAGATGGATACCATCATGGAGATCGCAAAGAGGCATCACCTGGCAGTGATAGAGGACGCGGCCCAGGGAATCATGGCCTCTTACAAGGGAAAGGCTCTGGGCACCATAGGGGACTATGGGTGCTTCAGCTTCCATGAGACCAAGAATTACAGCATGGGAGAGGGCGGCGCGCTGCTGATCCGGGACGAGAAGAACGTGGAGGCCGCGGAGATCATCCGGGAGAAAGGAACCAACCGCAGCAAATATTACAGGGGTCAGATTGATAAATACACCTGGATCAATTACGGCTCTTCCTATCTGCCCAGCGATATGAATGCGGCTTATCTCTACGCCCAGCTGGAGATCGCGGAGCGGATCAATGACGCCAGACTGGCCATCTGGAAACGGTATTACGAAAATCTGGAGCCTTTGGCAAAAAAAGGCAGAATCGAACTGCCCGTGGTGCCCCGGGGCTGCGTGCATAATGGGCATATGTTCTATATTAAGACAAAGGACATTGAGGAGAGAAGCGTGCTCATCGACTATCTGAAAGCAAATGAGATACACGCGGTGTTCCATTATATCCCTCTTCACACGGCGCCTGCCGGCCGGAAGTTCGGCCGGTTCCACGGGGAGGACAGATATACCACCAAAGAGAGCGAGCGTCTGCTGCGCCTGCCTATGTATTACGGACTGGAACTGGAACAGGTAGATTATATCTGTGATAAGGTAAAAGAATTTTACCGGTAAAGGATTTGACGGTGGAAGTGCCCATGGGATATGTGAAAAAGGCGGCGGCGTATCTGTGCGCGGCGCTGAAAGGAATGCTTTTCATAGGCTTCAGTATTCAGATTCTCTTCGGAATCTGCTGGATATGGGGCAATTTTTGTCATGTTCCAAGCTACGGGGAGCCTGAGTCCGCCCTGTACAGAGAAATGCTTGCGCTTATGGGCGGGAGGCCCGGGGTTCTCTATATTCTGCAGCTGGCGGCAGCTTTTTTGTCCGGATATCTTTTTCTGCAGAAGCTCTGGCCGGCGGAGCGGGGGTTTGCCCTGTGGCGGGGACTGGCCTTTATGACTATGCCCTTTGCCCTGCAGTGTCATCTGTCCCTGCAGCCCTATTCTTTCCGGGGGTCGGTCTTTTTACTGTTTTTGCTGGCCTTGCTGGAGATGTTCCGGAATCGGAAACCCGGGGCGGCTCCGTTTTTGGCGGCCTTAGTCTGGGGGGTGCTGTTCATAGGGCTTCTCGGGGTAACGGATTCGGACAGACGGGATATGCCCGGGTACAGCCCGGAGGGGGCCCTGGCCTGCCGCTTCGCATGGCCTACGCTGTGGAACGATTATGAGCGGTATGGAGAGGAAGTGCGGGTGCTTCCGGAGTCGGTGGTGTGGGAAGCAACATTTCATCCGGGCAATATGAGACTTTTTCAGGAAAGCCTGGAAAGTCAGGTGGGGGTGGAGGCTGCCAGGGAATATTATCTGCAGATGGCAAAGGTGGGATGGGATTACCACGCGCCTATGATCATACGCCAGATGGGCTGGGACATACTGGGATACGGGATGACGCCCGTGATCTTTCCGCTGCAGATGGCCGGGGCGGCATATGATTCCTACAGCGGCAGAAACTATGAAGTCATGCGGGAACATACCCCTGTCCTTACAAGGAATTATGTGGATTACGGGTGCTGGTGGTTTGTGTGGATGCTGGCGCTTTCGCTTTTGCTATGCCTTTTTCGCGCCTTGGGCGGGGGCCTCCGCCGGCGGGGGATAGCCTGGAAAAAAGGGATCGCGTCCGTGGGAATCTGCTGTCTGGTGTCAGGCCTTTTGATTCTCTTTTTGACCATGCGGGGAGCGGGAATGATGGACTACAGAGAGACCATAGCCGTCAATGAGCTGTGGATGACGGGACCGCTCTTTCTCATAGGAGGGCGGGGCGCCTGCGGCGCAGCCGGGCAGGAGGAGACGTCCGGCCGGGGACACAGGCGGAAAGGGAGATGAGTGCTGTGGCCGTTGAATTATTGATTTTGATACTTTTGATGCTTATGCTTCCCGCCCTTATCGGCGGACTGTGCGCAGGGCTGTATCCCGGCGGCAGAGGCCTGATTTTTCGCTGGATCAGCGGTCAGTTTCTGCTATGGGCCGGCTTTCAGGTAATCTGCGTGCCCATGATTTTGAGACAGATGAGCCTCGGTAAGTTTATATGGGTGTTTTCGGGGTATGGGGCGATATTGGCTTTCCTTGCGGTGATACTGGAGATCAGGCGCAGGAAAAGGGAGAATCTTCCGGCTTTGGGGCCGGGAGGGAAGCAGGACAAGCCCCGGGAGGGGGTGCTGCTCTGGGCAGTTTTCGGAGCGCTTCTGGCATTTCAGCTGGTGCAGGCGGTGAGGTTGGTTTTTGACGACGCGGACGATGCGTATTATGTGTCTGTAGCCTCTCTGGCAGAGAGCTCCGACGCAATGTTTCAGCGCTCTCCTTACGCGGAGGGGGAAATGACGCTGGATTACAGGCATGCTCTGGCACCCTTTTCCATCTGGATCGCTTTCCTGGCCAGGCTGTCCGGAATGCGGACAGTGGTGGTGGCCCAGGTAGTGTTGCCGGTGGTGCTGATCTCCATGGCTTACGGGATTTACTATCTGTTCAGCCGCGTTCTGTTTCCGGAGCAGGGGGGACGGCGGGCGCTGTTCATGATATTTGTGGGGATTCTGATATTGTTCGGAAATTATTCCGTGTATACCTCGGAGACATTCCTCATCGGCAGGAGCAGACAGGGAAAGGCCACGCTGGGGAGCATCGTGGTTCCGTTTCTCTTGTTTCTGCTGCTGAGCCTGTTGAAGAGACTGCAGGAAAAGGAAAAAGTACCGGCGCTGCTTTATGCGCTGTTTGCAGCCGCGGGCCTGGCCGGCTGTCTTTGCAGTACGCTGGGAGCCTTATTGGCCTGCATGGTCATGGGCGGAGGCGGGTTGTTCGCGGCGGTGTGCTATAAAAGGCCCGGGGTGCTGCTTCCCCTGATGGCTTGCTGTGTGCCTTGTGCGGGTTATGCGCTTTTGTATGTGGTGCTGAAGTGACGGAGGAGATATGTGGAGTGAAGTGAGCAGGGCGTTCCTGGGATATATGGGAGCCGGATTGATCGGAATATGCTATCTTTTGGCATTGGTATATTTATGGCTGACGGAAAAGAGGAAGTATATCAGGATTCTGTTCCTCTATATGCCCCTTGCTCTCCTGGCGCTGTTCTTTCATCCCCTGTTTGCGAAACTGGTGTATTACGCGGCGGAGGACGAGATTTACTGGCGGGTTCTGTGGCTGCTTCCCATGACGGCTACACTTGCGTATACCTGTGTCCGTATCTATGGGGAGATGGACGCAAAGAGGGGAAAGCGTTGGGCAGAGGCGGCCGCGCTGTGTATGGCAGGCGTTATCGCAGTGTCAGGAAGCTTTATCTATGCCAGTCCGTCTTTCTCCCGGGCGGAGAATATCTATCATGTGCCGGATGCGGTGGTGGAGATCTGCGATGCCATCAATGTGCCGGGACGCGAGGTCATGGCGGTATTCCCGCTGGAGCTGACCCAGCATGTGCGCCAGTACTCCCCTGTGACCTGTATGCCCTATGGCAGAGAGGTGACCATGGCAAAGTGGTTCTTCCTCCATCCGCTTAAGGATGAAATGGAGAAAGACATCATTGATATGGAAGCCCTGGTTCCCCTGGTGAGGGAATACCGCTGTCATTACGTGATATTCCGCCCGGGCCAGAAAATACAGGGAGACCCTCTGGACTACGGGTGGGAATGGTTTGGAGAGGCAGAGGGCTATACCATTTACAGAGATCCTCATGAGGAACTGATCATTCCGGATCTGGACTGAGTTCTGCCGGGAATTTCCGTCAGTCCCGGGACTCGGAATTCTGGCCGGCGTTATTGTAATAATTCAGCGCGTAGGCAAAGCGCTCGGCAACTCTTTCCCGGCCTTTCTGATTCAAATGTACATTGTCCGTGAGGTATTTCCTGGCGGTATCTTCATTGAAAGTAGTGTACAGATTGTCCACAAAGGTAGTGCTCCTGGCCACGCAGGAAGCGTACTGCAGAGCCACATAGACGCTGAGGGCATCCTGTTTGCCGTATTTCTTGATATCGCTGCTGACATATTCTCCATTGTCGTCCACGCCAAAGGCATAGGGCGGGGACATGACGATGATACGCACATGGGGCGCGTGATAGTTCACGTACTCGATAATGGCTTCCGTGTTTCCGGCAAAGGTGGAGATATTGGTGGGATTATTGGGATCATACATGTCCCGTCCTGCCAGGTAGTCGCTGGCATCATACATGATGACGATAGCGTCCACCTCTTCCAGGGAAATGCTGGTCAGGATGTCATAAACCTCCCTGGCCTCCGGGGGAGCCTGGTCTCCCAAGACTTCCAGGGCATGGAGATAAAAGCTTTGCACATCTTTGTTGCCCGCGGCGATATTACACAGCCAGTATGCGTTGAAAAGGTCCCGGGGGGCATTGTCCTGATCCGGCTGCTGCCAGTCCGTGGCCAGAAAGCTGCCGCTGATGGAGCAGTTATAAATGGTGGCGCCGGTCTCCTTTTCCATCAGCCTTACCAGGTTGTCCTCCGAGTCCCGGTCATCCGAAAAGGGAGCGTTTCCAAAGGCCAGGATCGTGGAACCCTGGCTGTAGTCCTTATAGATGGGATTGTGGGAGGCGTCCAGCCGGGGCAGGATCATATCGTAGGAATCATTGTATTCCCCCGGGCCGTCCGAAAAGATTTCGTCCAGATCCACACGCACGCCGAAATTCATGATTTTGTATGCAATCCCCGCCACGAACAGCACTGCCACTACCAGGAGGACAATGTGGATATTAATGTGGGAGAGAAAACCTCTTTTGGCAGGCTCGTCCTCCCTGGCGGAATCTTCGTCAGCAGGGGGATTGGGGGCTTCGCTTTGCTGTTCTAAGTCTATGATATCCAGATCCGGTATCTTGTGGGGCTGGCGGGGGTTTTCAGGGGAAAGATTTCTATTCTTCATACAGTTTCTCCGTTTCTTGATTTGCATTTCATTTTACTATTATGCGAGAGGAAAGTCTACACTATTAACCGTACTTTAAAACTTTTTAAAAGATTTTAAGATTTTAAAAAATTATGAAGAAATGGGATTTCACTTGAAGAAGCAAAGAAAGGATGCTATACTATTACAGAATTATTACGTTTTCGTTTTAGAGAGGATGTTATTTGATGAAGAAGTTGATCGGTGGTTCTGACAAAAAGGCCCGGAACCGGGCGGAATACGCTGAGCATGAATATGACTGGGACAGCGCCGGGGAGGAATCCGCGTACGAAGATCCGGGGGAGGACTTCTATGAGGAGGACGGCGGCTGGACAGAGGATGCCGTGGAAGAAGACGCGTATGCCTGCGAAGAAGAGGAGTATACGGACCGGGAATACGAGGACGGAGACGGCGGAACCATATACGCGTTTGAAAGGGAAAGCTATAGGACGGCGGGAGCGTACAAAACCGGGGAGGCATACAGGGGCCGGGCGGCGCTGTACGGGGACGAGACGTCCGGGTACATAGAGGAAGATGCGCTGTATGAGGATGAGGTATTCGATTACAGGGAAGAAGATGCGCTGTATAGGGATGAAGTATCCGGGTATGGAGAGGAAGATGCGCTGTATGGGGATGAGGCATCCGATTACGGCGATGGAGATACTCTGTACGGGGATGAGACATCCGGGTACGGAGACGATGAGGCTCTTTATGAGGACGAAGAATTTGACGGCGGATATGCCGCGGAGGATATCCGCTATAAAGAACCCGCGCCTTACAGGCAGCAGCCTGTAAAGGGCGGCGGGAGCAAGCGCGGGAAGCAGCCAAAGCAAGGCTTTTTGGCCGGTGTCAGAAAGTATTTCGGACGGATGGACACTATGGATAAGGTAATGGCGTTCACCGGCGCGGCGGTTCTGGTGCTGGCCATTGTGACGGCCTGCTTGTTCATCGGTTCCAGAACCATAGACAGGCAGGTGGCTGATTTTAAAAACGTAGGCAAAGAGCTGGACCATATTTCCATGATCGGGGAGGAGGGACTTTTGGCTGTGGCCAATGCCCAGAGGGAAAAGACGACTGCGTCTTCCGTTGTGGAAGAGGGACCGGAGGAAGACCAAAAGCCCGATTACGAGGAGAGCGGCTATGAGAGGCAGGTGTCCGTGCTGCCCAGCTTTACATCTATCCAGAAAGACTTAAAGATCAAGTTTATCAATAAGAAGACAGACAAGCTGGTGCCCAATGTGCCTTTTTCCGTGACTATCACGGATCCGGACGGCAAGACGAATATCTGGTCTGACGACGATATGGACGGCATCATTTACAAAAAGGATATTGCGCCCGGTACCTATAAGGTGGCCATGGAGGCCCTGACGGATGAGAAGTACGCCGGTTACACCCTTTCCACGCAGACCCAGTCCGTGGAGGTCAAGAAAGAGATCGTTTACGCGAAAGTGGATGTAGCCAATGAAGTCAAGCAGGAGAGCGAGGTCAACACCAAGCAGGAGGACACCAAGAAGAATGAGGTAGTGGTGGAGTCCAGCCTGCAGGATACGGTTGCCTGGGTGGAGAGCAAGGTAATTGCCACCGCCTATGACCAGGTGGACAAGAATACCATACAGGATCCCATGACCCTGGCGGTGGCAAAGCGCTTCCTGCGCATGAGCGGGAACACAGCCGGGGCCCCGGACTCTGAGGGGGAAAACGGTTCGGCATCCGGATCCACGGAGAATCCGCCCTCCGCGCCGCCGGAGACACCGACGGATCCCCCGGCCGGGACGGAGAGCCCCGCGCCGACGCCTACCCCGCCGCCGGCTCAGACGGAGAGCCCGACGCCTACCCCCACCCCTACGCCCACGCCTACGCCCACGCCGACGCCCACGCCCACGCCGACGCCCACGCCGACGCCCACGCCGACGCCCACGCCGACGCCTACGCCGACGCCTACCCCCACGCCGGGGCCTTTGACCGTGACCGTGAACCAGGCGGCCCTCACCGGAACCATAGGAGGAACCATGGCGGCTATTGCCACGGCTTCCGGATTCCCGGCGGGAAGCGAAAGTACCATAGAGTACATCATCAGCTCGGACAATGCGGCAGTGGCTGCGCCTTTCATAGATGCAAGAGGCAATATCACAATACAGGCCAAGGCAGCCGGTACTGCCAATTTGACCGTCACTGCCAACTACAAGAACGGCGCTCTCGAGACTGCGGGGAAAGCCGTGATCGTCGTGACCATTAAGGGCGCCATGGTGATGCGGCTGGATAAAAACGCCGTGACCGTATTCACCCAGAGCGCGGAGGACATCACCGCTACAATCGTAAATGCGGCTTTGCCGGTGAAAGTGGAGGCCGTATCCTCGGATCCGGGGAAATGCGCCGTCAGCGTTAAGGACAATATCGTCACGGCCACCGGCGTGGCCGAGGGCAGCGCAGTCCTTACCATCAGCTACACGGAAGGGACCGAGACCGTCACGGCTGCCTGTGCCGTCACGGTGAAGAAGAATCCCAGAGAGGACACCGGCACGCTGTTAAAGGATGTGAAAGGCCAGCAGATCTATGTGCAGGAGAACAACGAGTACAGGGAGGCCACCAGTGCCGACTACTATACGGCCAGCGCTTTTTATGTAAAGGCGGACGCCAAATACACCGGCTGGCAGACCATCGACGGAAAGGTGTATTATTATACGGCTGAGGGGAAGAAAGTCACCGGAGAACAGGTGATTCAGGGCGCAAAGTACAATTTTGCCAGCGACGGCTCCATGGTAGTGGGCAGCGGCACCGTAGGCATTGACGTGTCCAAATGGAACGGCAAGATCGACTGGAACGGCGTGAAAAATTCCGGAATCTCCTATGTGATCATACGCTGCGGCTACAGAGGCTCCACAGAGGGGAAACTCATCGTGGATTCCAGATTTGCGGAGAACATCCAGGGCGCCAACGCTGCGGGACTGAAAGTAGGCGTCTACTTCTACTCACAGGCCGTGGACGAAATCGAAGCCGTGGAGGAGGCCTCCATGGTGCTTGACCAGATCAGAAATTACAAGATTTCCTATCCCGTGTTCCTGGACGTGGAATCCAGCGGCGGCCGGGGGGACAAGATTGACAATGCTACGAGGACAGCGGTGTGCAAGGCATTCTGCGCAACCATACAAAACGCAGGCTACACCGCAGGGGTCTATTCCAACAAACACTGGCTGGAGACCAAGATGGATGCAAGCGCCCTGAGCGCATACAAGATATGGATGGCCCAGTATGCGGCGGCGCCCACATATAAGAGCAGATACGATCTGTGGCAGTACAGATCCACCGGCAGCGTAAACGGCATAAGCGGCAATGTGGACATGAATATCAGCTATCTTGGCTATTGAGCGGAAAAAAGGCCATACTAATACCAGCTTCAGGAAGGAGAGAAAAATGCGTACTTATCTTGTGACAGGAGGCGCCGGTTTCATCGGCTCCAATTATATCCATTACATGTTCCGGAAATACGGGGACCAAATCCGCGTCATCAATGTGGATCTTCTGACCTATGCGGGGAATTTGGAGAACCTGAAAGAACTGGAGGGCAATCCGAACTATACTTTTGTGAAAGCGGACATCTGCGACAAGGAGGCCGTCTCCCGGATCTTTGCCGAAAACGACATCGACCGGGTGGTGCATTTCGCGGCGGAGAGCCATGTGGACAGAAGCATACGCAATCCGGAGGTGTTCGTGCGCACCAATGTGCTGGGAACGGCGGTGATGCTTAACTGCGCCAAGGCGGCCTGGGAACTTCCGGAGGGTGGCTTCATGCCCGGCAAGAAATTCCTGCATGTATCCACGGACGAGGTGTACGGCTCTCTGCCGGATGATGACAATGCATTCTTCTACGAGACCACGCCCTACGATCCCCACAGCCCCTATTCCGCCAGCAAGGCCGGGGCGGACATGCTGGTGAAGTCCTATATGGATACCTATCATTTTCCGGCCAATATTACCAACTGCTCCAACAATTACGGCCCCTATCAGTTTCCGGAGAAGCTGATTCCCCTGATTATCAACAATTGCCTGGCGGGCAGGAAGCTGCCCGTGTACGGCGACGGCAAAAATGTCAGGGACTGGCTCTATGTGGAGGACCATGCCAAGGCCATCGACATGGTTCAGGAGGAAGGAGAGCTGTTTGAAACCTACAATATCGGCGGGCATAATGAGAAACAGAATATTGAGATCATCCATATTATCATAGAGACCCTGCAGGAAATGCTGCCGGACGACGACCCCAGAAAGGCGCATGTGACCACTGACCTGATCACTTATGTGGAGGACCGCAAGGGACATGACCGCAGGTATGCCATTGCGCCGGACAAGATCAAGGCCAAGATCGGCTGGTACCCGGAGACCATGTTCAAAGAGGGCATCCGAAAGACCATAGAGTGGTTCTTCCGGAATGAAGACTGGATGAAAAATGTGACAAGCGGCGCTTATCAGAAATATTATGCTGACATGTACGAAAATTAAGACAGAATGGGGACGATGGGCATCGTTCCCATTTGGCGCGTTTTTGTGCGTGGCTGCGGTAGGACAAAAGAACGGAGGTTTTTATGAAAGGAATCATATTGGCAGGAGGATCCGGTACCAGACTGTATCCTCTGACAAAGGCGGTTTCCAAGCAGATCATGCCGGTGTATGACAAGCCCATGATCTATTATCCCATGTCCACACTGATGCTGGCGGGTATCCGGGAAATCCTGATCATCTCCACCCCCAGGGATCTGCCTGTATTTAAAGAGCTTTTGGGAGACGGCAGTCAGCTTGGCATGGAGCTGAGCTATGCGGTGCAGGAGCATCCCAACGGGCTGGCGGAGAGCTTTCTGATCGGTGCGGATTTCATCGGCAAGGACAGGGTGGCTTTGGTGCTGGGGGACAATATCTTCTACGGACAGAGCTTTTCGAAAGTTCTGCGGGAAGTGGCCGCCAGGGAGAAGGGAGCCACCATCTTCGGGTACTATGTGAGAGATCCCAGGGAGTACGGGGTGGTGGAATTTGACGAGACCGGCAAAGCCCTCTCCATTGAGGAGAAGCCCGAACATCCGAAGAGCAATTATGCGGTGCCGGGGCTGTATTTTTATGACAAAGACATAGTAGAAATCGCAAAGGCCGTAAAGCCCTCGGCCCGGGGGGAGCTGGAGATTACCAGCGTGAACAACGAATATCTGCGGAGGGGGACCCTTCGGGTGGAGACCTTGGGCCGGGGCTTTGCATGGCTGGATACGGGCAACCATGATTCGCTTCTGGACGCTGCGGATTTTGTGGCGGCTTTCCAGAAGAGACAGGGGCTGTATATCTCCTGCATTGAGGAAATCGCTTACAAGCGGGGCTTTATTGACAAGGAACAGCTTCTTTCCCTGGCGGAACCCCTGATGAAGACCAATTACGGAAAATATCTGGTAGAGGTAGCAAATGGACTCTAAATTGCGCAGAAAGGCGATCCTGGCTTCTATGGGAGTGATTCTGCTGGTTTCGCTGTTGGTGCTCTATAACAATCAGGATACGGGCGGAGGCGGACAACCCTCCGGGACGACGCCGCCCCGGGCGGAAGAGACGCAAAAGCCCTCGGACCCGGGGAATAACGGCGTGGTAAACGGGCAGATCGGAGACGATTTATCGGCTTTCCTTAAGGACGATACTTTCTTCGATCCGGAGGTGAATCCCATATTGGAGGCCGCGAAAGACAATGCCTCCAGGCTGTCCATGGTGGTGACCTCCGTGGAAAAAGATCTGCGGATCCAGATCGTGGACACGGAGGGAGAGCTGGTCACCGGGGAGAGCTTTTTCGTAAAGCTGGACGGACTGGGAGAATATAAGGATCTGGACAAGGACGGCGTCATCTATATCGGAGATCTCACGGCCGGAGAGTACTATGTGGAACTTATGCCCATGGAGGGATACCGGGTGCCGGCCAACGAGACAAAGGTGCGGGTCAAGGATAAGGTGGAGTATGTGGCCATCGACGATATCTCCCTGCTGCTTTTGACAGAGGATGACATCAATGTGGCGGAGGAGGACACTGCCGTGGCGGACGCTGTGGCGGACGCGGACGAAACCGAGATCCAGAAGCTTCAGAAATCCACGGCCAATTCCAGAGTGGGCATCGACGTGTCCAAGTGGAACGGGGACATCGACTGGGACCGGGTGAAAAACGCAGGCGTGGAATTCGCCATCATCCGCGCGGGCTACCGGGGTTCCACCACGGGAGGGCTGGTGGAGGATTCCTGCTTTGCGGCAAATATGCGGGGCGCCGCGGCAAGCGGGATGCCGGTGGGAGTCTACTTCTTCACCCAGGCGGTGAACGAGGTGGAGGCCGTGGAGGAAGCTTCCGCGGTACTGGAGCTGATCAGGGAATATGAACTGGAGTATCCCGTGTTCATTGATACCGAGGGCGCGGGAGGCAACGGCCGGGCGGACAATCTGGACCCGGAGACCAGGACATTGGTTTGCGAAGCATTCTGCCGGACCATTGCCAATGCGGGCTATACCGCGGGAGTCTACGCCAGCCGCAACTGGTACAATAACAATCTGCACACGCAAAAGCTTGAGAATTACTGCATCTGGCTGGCAGAGTATCGCAGCGCCCCGCTCTATCAGGGATATTATCATATGTGGCAGTACACCTCCAAGGGAGCCGTGGACGGCATTGCGGGCAATGTGGACATGAACATCAGCTACCTGGTACACTGAATACCGGGCGGGAAAGTTTGGAAAGATACATGGAAAGATAAGAGAAGGAGAGGTTAGCGAAATGGGAAAGATTCAGGTAGAGACATGCGGGATTGAGGGGCTTAAGGTCATTACGCCCGCAGTGTTCGGCGACGAGAGAGGCTATTTTTACGAATCCTATCATTACGAGGCATATAAGGAGGCGGGCATCCCTCAGGTGTTCGTTCAGGACAACCAGTCCTCCGGAAAGCGGGGGGTGCTCAGAGGCCTGCATTTTCAGAAGCAGTTCCCCCAGGACAAGCTGGTGCGGGCCATCCGGGGAGAGGTGTTCGACGTGGCCGTGGATCTGCGGGAGGGGTCTTCCACTTTCGGCAAGTGGTACGGCGTAGTGCTGTCCGAGGAGAACAAGAAGCAGTTCTTCGTGCCCAAGAATTTTGCACATGGGTATCTGGTGCTCTCGGACTATGCGGAATTCTGCTATAAATGCACGGATTTCTACCATCCCGGGGACGAGGGCGGCATTGCCTATAATGACCCGGCTATCGGCATAGAATGGCCGATTCCGGAGGGCATGGAACTGGTGATGATCGACCGGGATCGGAACTGGGGCGGTCTGCAGGACTATAAGAGGCAGGCGCATGAAGATAAGTAAAAAAGGCGGGATATTCCTGTTTTCTCTGGCGGGTCTGTTGATGGCCCTGATCATTATCACCCATCAGAACCCGGGCCCCAGCGCGGACCCAAAGGAGGAATTGTTAAAAAAGATCCTCTCCTGCGGGATGATCCTCATTGCATGCCTGGTGTTTGCCAAATGGTACGAAAAGTTCACCACCATTCCGGTGGAACTCTATCAGAGCAGACATCTGATCTGGAAGCTGGCAAAGAATGACTTTAAGAAGCGCTATGCAGGCTCTTACATGGGGGCGGTGTGGGCCCTGGCCCAGCCGGTGGTCACTGTGGCGATGTACTACATTGTCTTTGACAAGCTCATGGGCGGGGCAGGGCGTGGCGTGGAGGATGTGCCCTTTGTCCTGTTTCTGACCGCTGGACTGGTGCCCTGGTTCTATTTCAACGAGGCTCTGAACAACGGTACCAATGCTCTGCGGGAATATGACTATCTGGTGAAAAAGGTGGTATTCAAGATCAGCATCCTGCCCATTATCAAGATCATTGCCGCTACGTTCATCCATGGGTTCTTTGTGGCGGTACTGCTGGCGGTGGCGGCCCTCTACGGGTATTATCCCACGATTTATACCACCCAGATCCTCTATTACAGTATCTGCCTGTTTATCTTCGTGCTGGCGCTGTGCTATACCACCTGCTCCATTGTGGTATTCTTCAAGGATCTGACCCAGATCATAAATATCCTGCTGCAGATCGGGATCTGGGCCACGCCCATTTTATGGAATCTGGACGGAGCGCCGAAGAAATGGGTGGTGGCCTTAAAGCTGAATCCGTTGGTGTATATCGTGAACGGCTACCGCAGCGCCATCTATGGGAGAGAATGGTTTTTTGAGGATTTCTTTTCCACCATGTATTTCTGGATCGTGACAGTGGTGCTGTTCGGCATCGGCGTGGCGGTCTTTAAGCGGCTGAAGAACCATTTTGCGGATGTGCTGTGATCCGAAAGAACAGGGGAGCTTTGAGAGAGGACTATGGAAAATAGGGAGATACAGGTGCAGGAGGAGGCTTTCCCTGCGATAGAAATCAAAGATTTAGTAAAGGCATATAAGCTCTATGACAGGGCCAGGGACCGGGTAAAGGATGCCTTTGGCCTGGGAAAAAAGCAGACCGGCAGGCTGCATTATGCCCTAAACGGCGTAAGCCTGTGCATCCGCAGGGGGGAGACCGCAGGCATCATCGGCACCAACGGCTCAGGGAAATCCACGATCCTAAAGATCATTACGGGTGTGCTGAACCCCACCTCCGGCCAGGTAAACGTGAACGGACGTATCTCTGCCCTGCTGGAGCTGGGAGCAGGCTTCAACCAGGAGTATAACGGCATCGAAAACGTCTATCTGAACGGAACCATGATGGGCTTCTCGGACAAGGAGATCGACGAAAAACTTCCGGAAATCCTGGAATTCGCAGATATCGGGGACTATGTGAACCAGCCGGTGAAGACCTATTCCAGCGGTATGTTCGTGCGGCTGGCTTTCGCGGTGGCTATTAACATCGAGCCGGAGATCCTGATCGTGGACGAGGCCCTTTCCGTGGGGGATGTGTTCTTTCAGGCAAAATGCTATCATAAATTTGAAGAATTCAAGAAAATGGGCAAGACCATTGTATTTGTCAGTCATGATTTAAGCGCTATCAGCAAATACTGTGACAGGGTGTTCCTGCTCAACAAGGGGGAGCTTCTGGGAGAGGGCTCGCCCAAGGCCATGATCGATATCTACAAGCAGGTGCTGGTGGGACAGTATGAGATCCAAGGCAACAAAGAGCATGTGGAATTTCTGGAGGAGGTAAAGCAAAAAAAGCAGAACGGAAAAGAGGCCCCGGAGCAAAAGAGGCAGGAACGGAAAGACGCGGTGAACCCTGACGCCCTGGAATACGGCACGGGCCAGGCCCGGATATTGGAGTATTATGTGACGGACGACGCCGGTCTGCGCACAGCCGCGGTGCTTAAGGGGAGCATGTTCACCCTGCATATGCTGGTGGCCTTTGAGGAGCATGTGCCGGCCCCTATTTTTGCGTTTACCTTTAAGAACGTCATGGGCACGGAGATTACGGGGACCAATTCCATGGTGGAAAAAGCTTTTTTGGAGAGCGGAGAGCCGGGCCAGGTAAAAGAGGTTACATTTACCCAGAAAATGAGCCTGCAGGGCGGGGAATATCTGCTTTCCATGGGAGTCACGGGATACAATGGGGATACTTTTGAAGTGTACCACAGGCTGTATGACGCGCTGAATATTACGGTGGTCTCGGACAAAAATACCGTGGGATATTATGATATGGATTCTGTGGTACAGGTGAGAGATGTCTCCCGGGAGGAGGCGGACGGCGGCCGGCAGGCCGGCGAAGGATAAGGAGCGGTATGGCAGCAGACAGAGTAAGCAAGAGCCCGGAGAACGAAGAACGGACATTTGAAGAGAGGACATTTGAAGACCGGGAAGCGTGGAAAGCGGCGGAATGTCCGAAAGAAAACGAGTCCGAAAGCATAGCGGCAGAAAACGAGGAAATAACGGAAACGACGGAAAAAACAGGAGAGACGAAAGAGACGGACAAAGCGGAGAAAATACAAAAGACAGAAGAGATCGGAAAGGTCAGGCTGGACTACAGCCTGTATTCCGGGGAAGATCTCTACAGCGACGGTCAGGTGGAGGACGAGCTGTTAGACATTGTAAAGCATCATCCTGTCTCAGAGTACGCGGACATCATCGCGGAAAGGGCCAGCTGGCCGCTTCTCTATCATCTTTCGCCCTTGCGGGAAAATATTCTGGAATGGGTTCCCTTTCCGGAGGGAAAGACTGCCAGGGTGCTGGAAGTCGGCAGCGGCTGCGGCGCGGTGACAGGTGTGCTGTCAGCAAAAGCGGCCTCAGTGACTTGTGTGGATCTGTCTAAAAAGCGCAGCCTGATCAATGCCTACCGCCACAGGGAGTGCGGGAATATTCTCATCCGTGTGGGGAATTTCAGGGATATTGAGCCCTGTCTGGGAGACGACTTTGACTTCATCTGCCTGACCGGAGTCTTTGAATACGGGCAGGATTACATCGGAGGGGACAGGCCCTATGAGGATTACCTGCAGCAGCTGCTGCGGCATCTGGCCCCGGAAGGCCGTATTCTCATTGCCATTGAGAACAAATACGGTCTGAAATATTTTGCGGGGTGCAGGGAGGACCATCTGGGGACATATTTCTCCGGTATAGAGAATTACAGGGATACCTCAGGCGCCCGAACCTTTGGCAGGAACGGCCTGGAGCGGATCTTCCAAAGCTGCGGGGTGGAAGAATACCATTTCTATTACCCTTACCCGGATTACAAGTTTATGAAGATGCTCTACAGCGACGAATATCTGCCGGGAAAAGGGGAGCTGGCCTATAATATGCGGAATTTCGACAGGGACAGGATGGTACTGTTCGACGAGAAAAGCGCTTTCGACGGTCTGATGCAGGAGGGACTCTTTCCCCTGTTCTCCAATTCGTATCTGGCAGTGATCGGCAAAGGCTTTGATATCAAGTATGTGAAATATTCCAATGACCGGGCGCCGGAATACGCCATCCGGACAGAGATCGTCATGGACGGCCAGGGGGCCTTTGTCCGGAAATGCGCCCTGAACGAAGCCGCCGGGGAGCATGTCAGAGGGATGGAGATCTCCTGTGAGAGGCTTAAGGAGAGGTACCGGGGAGGGCGCCTGGAAATCAATGAATGCTGTCTGGAGGAAGAGGGTTTGTGCGCCCGGTTTGAATTCCTGGGAGGGATGCCGCTGTCCGAGATCATGGACGGCTGCCTGGAAAAGGGGGACACGGAGGGGTTCTACAGGTATTTTCGGGAGTACGTGGAGCGGATCGGGTACAACAGCCAGTACCCGGCGGCCGACTTTGACCCGATTTTCTCCAATATTCTGGTGGATGGGGACAGATGGACGCTGATTGACTACGAGTGGACTTTCGGGAAGCCTATCGAGACCAGGGAGCTGGCTTTCCGGGCCGTGTACTGTTACCTGCTGGAGGATGAAAAGAGGGGCAGTCTGGGGCTGGAGCGGGTGCTTGAGGAGCTGTCCGTCTCGGAGGAGGAAGCGAAAGGATATCGCGGCGCGGAAATGGAATTCCAGAATTTTGTCACCGGGAACCGGCTGTCCATGTCCGGACTGCGGGACAAAATCGGGCGCAGAACGATCAGGCCCCAGGACTGGATCGACAGATACCAGGACGCATCCGGGGTGAACCGCGTCCAGGTATACGAAGACAGAGGCAAAGGATTTTCCGAGGAGGAGTCCTTTTTTGTAAAGGATGCCTATCAGGGGGAGAATCTCATCGATCTGGAGCTGAAGGTCAGCGGGGAAGTGCGCAGGCTTCGGGTGGATCCGGCTTTCGGCCCCTGCGCGGTGAAGCTGCGGCAGGCGCTTCTGAACGGGGAGCCGATTCCCTTAAGCCGCAGGAAAGTGCTAAGCGCCAACGGGCTGGTGGCGTTTCCGCCAAAGAACGGGGAAAAGGACTGTCCCAGCATTGTATTTGGCACCGAAGATCCGGGCTTTTGCATCAGTCTGGAGAAGCTTCCCCGGCAGGCGGAAAATGTACTGTGTCTGCAGATGGATATTGCGCGTCTGCCCCTTTCCATGGCCCGGGACCTGGCCGGGGGGCGGTAGGAAAGACAGTCTGCCGGGAACTTTGGCCGGGGCCGATAGAAAGAGCAGTCCGACAGGAGACCTGGGAGAGGCAGAGGAAAAGGAGTTGGTGGCGGATTGGGCATCAGGGCGCTGGCAAAGAGGACACTGGAGAGAATAGAAGACAGGCGGTACAAAAGACGGCTGCGGGAAAGGCAGACAGCCTATGGGGAATGGGCCGCCGAAAGGGAGGCCGAGCCGCTTTGGCAGGATAGGGTCTGCAGCCGTGATTTCGCCGTGTTCTGCGCGGAAGACGGACGGATGGCGGCGGGAGCCTTAGCGGCTGTGGAAGCATATTTTGCGGCCCGTCCCGAAGTGCGCATTTTATACGGAGACGAGGATGTCTGGGACAGTGTCAGGGAGCTTCCCTGGTATAAACCGGACTGGTCCCCTGACGTGCTGGACTGCTTTTTCTATTTCGGAAGCCTGGTGGCCGTGGAGAGAGAGCTGCTGGAGGAAGCGGGGATTCGGCCGGAAGAATTCTGCTGCCGGAGACGGGCGGACAGCGCCGGCAGCGGCCCGGCCGGAACCGGTACTGCCAGGAGACCAGACTCCTGCCGGGAACCCCGGGATAGCGCTCGGGATGAAAGAGGCAGCGGATGCCGGACCGAGGATGTCTGGCAGGTGAGGGATTTCGGGGCATATGAACAGGCTGTACACGCCTGCCTGACTCTGGCAGGCGGGTATGGAAAGGCAGCCTCCTGTGTGGGCCATGTGCAGAGGATCCTGTTCCATGGGCGCGGCAAAGCCTGTCAGGAAAGATTCTTTCAGTCCACCCCCTTTCGGGAAAGTCTGAAAGAACAGCGGCTGCAAAACCTCCAAGGCATTCTGGCGGCAGAACGGGGGAGGGCGCCTGCCCTGTCCGTGGTGATCCCCTCAAAGGATCAGCCGCAGGCCCTGGAAGCATGTATAGAGGGCTGCCTGCAGGGGGCCAGGTCCCGAAACGGGAGGCAGCCTCTTTCCGTTGAAATCATTCTGGTGGACAACGGCAGCACCCGGGAGAACAGGGAGCGCATTGAGACCATGGCGCACAGGCTGTCCTGCCGGAAACGGGACGGCTGTCCCGTCCGATATCTGTACCAGCCTATGGAATTCAATTTTTCCAGGATGTGCAATCTGGGAGCCGCCGTGGCCGGAGGCAGGCTTCTTTTGTTCCTGAACGACGATGTGACCTTGTCCCAGGCGGGCACCCTGGAGGAGATGGCGGCGCTGGCAGTCAGGGAGGGAACCGGAGCCGTAGGGCTGAAGCTTTATTACCCGGACTGTGCGCGCATCCAGCACGGAGGTATTATAAACCTGTCTTCCGGCCCCGTGGATCCGCTGCGTTTTTGCCCGGATGAGGTCTGGCATTACTATGGGGCGAACCGGGGAAACCGCAATGTGCTGGCCGTGACCGGGGCCTGCCTGATGACGGAGCGGGAGAAGTTTCGGGAGGCAGGGGGATTTTCGGAGGAGCTGAGAGTGGCTTTTAACGATGTGGAGCTTTGCTTTCGGCTGTATGAAGCGGGATACCGGAATGTGTGCGTAAATGAGTTCCACGGCTGTCACCATGAATCCCTGAGCAGGGGGGACGACGGGTCCGGGGAGAATTTAAAGCGGCTTGGAAGAGAGCGGGAGAGGCTCTATGCCTGCCACCCCGCCCTGGCGGGAGAGGATCCCTATTATCCGCCGGGGCTGAACAGAGAGGGGCTGTTTACCAGCGGAATCCGCCCGGCCTATCTGACGGCGGGAAATGAGATTCAGAAAGCGCTGTCCGGGCAGCGCAGGGTATCCCTGGAGGGATACCGTCAGGATGCCTGTCTGAGTGTGTCTGTGGAGGATTGCCGCGGGCGCAGGGTGCGCGGCTTTGCTGTGGTGCTGGGGGATAACAATGCCCATTATGTCAGGAGCCTGCTGCTTGGGGAGGTTCCTGAGGCGGAGACGGAATCCCGCCCCCCGGAATCCGGGGTCCGGGGAAAGATATATGCCCTGGAGACGGCGGGGATGTACCGGCCTGATCTGGAGGAAAATATGCCGGATCAGAGGAATGTGGCCCTGTGCGGCTTTGATGTGGAAATCGGAGAGAACGCGGTTCCCGCCGGAAAATACCGGCTGGGGATGGCGGCCGGGAACCGGGCGGGGGGCGTCAGGCTTTTCAACTGGAGCGGCTGCTATATAGAACTGACATAGGAACGGCGGATACGGGCGCCGAAGCGGGCAAGAGGTATGACTATGGGAGAGACGGATTACAGAAAAGCATACGAGGAAGAGCGGCTTAGATGTGAGGAGCTCACGGGCCGGATAGGGGATATGGCCGGCCGGATGGCAGAGCTGGAGGCGAAGAATGAGGAGCTGGAGCGGAAGCTGAACCGGATCCGGGGGAACATCCTCTGGAAGCTTATGAGGCCCGCCCTGAGCGTGCTCCGCTGGGGCAAGCGCCAGTGGGTCAGGCTGAGGAACTGCGGCAGCTTAAAGGGCGTGGTCCAAAAGCTGAACTATAAGAGAAGGGAGCGGGCGGCCATGAGACAGTTCGGCACAGCGAGTTTTCCCACACCGGAGGAGGCTGCCGCCCAGAGAGAGACGGTATTTCCGCGGATGGTGAAGATCAGCATTCTGGTGCCCCTGTGGAACAATGAGAGGCAGTTTCAGGTGGAGCTGCTGGAATGCGTCATGAACCAGACCTATCCCAACTGGGAACTGTGCCTGGCGGACGGCTCTGACGAGGCCCACAGCTATATAGGAGAGATCTGCAGGGAGTATGCCGCAAAGGCAGGGGGCCGGATCCTGTATCGGCATCTGGAGACAAACGGCGGCATTTCCGGCAATACAAATGCCTGCCTGCAGATGGCCACGGGCCAGTATATCGGCCTGCTGGATCAGGACGACCTGCTGCATCCCAGTGCGCTCTACGAATATGTAAAGGCCATCAACGAGCAGGAGGCGGATTATCTGTACTGCGATGAGATTACCTTTCAGGACGACGATATCAATCATATGCTGACCATGCACTTTAAGCCGGACTATGCCCCGGACAATCTGCGGGCCAATAACTATATCTGCCATTTCAGCGTTTTTTCCAGGGAGCTTTTGGACGGGGAAGAGCTGTTTCGGACGAAATTCGACGGCAGCCAGGACCATGACATGATCCTGCGCCTGACGGACAACGCAAAAAGAATCGTCCATGTGCCCAGGCCCCTGTACTATTGGAGGAGCCATTCCGGCAGCGTGGCCTCCGGCATCGAGGCCAAGCCCTATGCCATAGAAGCCGCCAGAGGGGCGGTGGCAGAGCATCTGCAGGGGCATGGCTTTGCGCATTTTAAGATCGAGAGCACCAGGGCGTTTCAGACCATATTCCGCATTCGCTACGAAATAATCGGTACGCCGAAGATATCCATAGTCATTGCCAATAAGGACCATGCGGAGGACCTGCGGCGCTGTGTCTCATCCATATCCGAGAAGTCCACATATGGGAATTACGAGATTATCATCGTGGAGAACAACAGCGTCACGGAGGAGATTAAGAGCTATTACGGCCGGCTGCTGGGAGAGGAATACAAAATCCCGGCGCAGGCCGGGAAAGGGACGCCTGCCGGAGACGGCGGCCTGCAGCGCGGCGGCAGGATTGCCGTTGTCACTTACCGGGGAGAATTTAACTACTCCGCCGTCAATAACCTGGGCGTGAAATATGCCTCCGGCGAGTATGTGCTGCTCCTGAACAACGATACGGAAGTCATCACCGCCAACTGGATGGAGGAGCTTCTAATGTATGCCCAGCGCCCTGACGTGGGCGCGGTGGGGGCCAAGCTCTACTATCCGGACAATACCATCCAGCATGCGGGTGTGGTGATCGGGTTAGGAGCCCACAGGACGGCGGGACATACCCATTACAGACAAAACCGTCAGAATCTGGGATACATGGGCCGGCTGTGCTATGCTCAGGATGTGACGGCAGTGACCGGCGCCTGCCTGATGGTGAAAAGGGAGCTTTATCTGGCGGCGGGGGGACTGGACGAGAGCTTTGCGGTTTCCCTGAATGATGTGGACCTTTGCCTGAAGCTGCGGGGCATGGGGCTTCTGAATGTATTCACGCCTTTTGCGGAGCTGTTCCACTATGAGTCCGCCTCCAGGGGCTTAGACGACACCGGGGAGAGAGCGGAACGATACAATAAAGAGTCGGCGCGGTTTCGGGAAAAGTGGAAGAAAGAGCTGGCGGCGGGGGATCCCTATTACAACCCCAATTTTTCCCTGGACAGAAGCGATTATTCGTTGAAGCCCGGAACGTGACTTTTGACTGGGAGAGGAAAATCATATGCTTTTTAACTCTGTGATCTTCATTACCATATTTCTGCCGCTGGGGCTTTTGGGGTGGTTCCTGCTCCAGAAGCTGGAGAATCCTTTCCCTGCGAAATTATTTCTGGTGGGAATGTCCTTTTGGTTCTATGGGTATTACAATGAATTCTACCTCTGGATCCTGCTTGCCAGTCTGGCGGGGAATTATTTCGTGAGCCTGCTGCTTGCGGGCAGGCGCCGGCCAGGACAGCGAAAGGTCCTGGCGGCCTGCGGGATTCTGGGGAATCTGGGGCTTTTGTTTTACTTTAAATATTTCCACTTTTTTATCGACAATTGTAATTTTTTCTTTCATACGGATATCCGGCTGGAGAAAATCGCCCTGCCCCTCGGCATCAGCTTCTTCACGTTTCAGCAGCTGTCTTTCGTCATAGAAAGGTACCGGGAAAACGCGCCCCATTATGCCCTGATTGATTACGCCTTTTTCGTCAGCTTTTTTCCTCAGTTGGTGGCGGGCCCCATCGTGCTTCACAGCGAGCTGCTGCCCCAGCTGACGCGCAGGGAGAACAGGCGGTTTTCCCCGGGGGATTTCTATGACGGAATCACGCTGTTTATCCTGGGGCTGGCCAAAAAGGTGCTGCTTGCGGATTCCCTGGCTGTGCTGGTGAACGCGGAGTATGGGAATCTGGCCGCGCTGGATACGCCTGCGGCATGGATTACAATTGTGTGGTATATGATGGAGCTGTACTTTGATTTCAGCGGCTATTGTGACATGGCCAGAGGTATTGCCAGGATGTTCGGCTTTTGGCTGCCGGAAAATTTTGACTCGCCTTTTCGGGCGGCTTCCGTGCGGGAATTCTGGCGCAGATGGCATATGACCCTGTCCCGTTTTCTGTCCCGGTATGTCTATATTCCCCTGGGAGGGAACCGGAAAGGGAGAGCCAGGCAGTGCTTAAACCTCCTTGTGGTGTTTTTGGTCAGCGGGCTGTGGCACGGCGCCGACTGGACCTTTGTCCTGTGGGGGCTGATGCACGGATTGGCAGTGGCCTTTGAGACGGCATTTCCGAAGCTGCGGTTTCCGCGGGAATGGATGAACCGCCTGGCCACCGGGGTATTCGTCACCCTGTCCTTTTCCATATTCCGCAGCGACTCCCTGGAGGCGGCGGGACTTTTGTGGAGCAGGCTTTTTACGGCGGGAAACAGGGGGATGCTCCTTGGGGTGTGCAATACGCTGGTCTTTCCCGAGAATTATGCGGCGGTTAAGTTCCTTGGCATGAAAGCGCCCGGACTGCTGAATCCTTTCTTCCTGGGATGCTTTCTTTTGCTCTCGGCTCTGGGCATCGGCCTGATCCGCGGGCAAAAGGCGGAAGAATGGATCCGGAAAAAAGGACACACATGGGCGGGAGCCTTTTGCCTGGCAACCCTGTTCACCTGGTCCTTTATTTCGCTGTCACAGGTGAGCGTATTTTTGTATTTTAATTTCTGACGGGAAAGGGAGCGGGCGGTATGGAAGAGGCCGGAAAAAAGAAAGCTTTAAAAAGATTGCTGATCCTTGCGGGGACGCAGATGATACTGATCGCTTTTTTCGTATGGCTGCTGGATCCGTTCTACCAGTACCATGCCCCGTTCTTCGGCATGGATGCCGTGCTCAATGACAGGGACAACCAGATGCCCGGGACCATACGGAATTTTGACTATGATTCCGTTTTGGTGGGGTCCTCCCTGGCGGAGAATTTCGACAGCGCCTTTCTGGACGGCACATACGGCTGCAGTACCCTGAAAATCATCCGGGCTTCCGGCTCCGTGGCTGATCTGCTTTACTATCTGGACATGGCCGAAGAGGAGAGGGAGCTGAAGAATGTCTTCTGGTGTCTGGATATTCCCGCTGTGTATGCTCCCGTGGAGGTGACTTTGTATGGGAAAGATACGCCCAGGTATCTCCACACGAAAACAGTCCTGGACGATCTGCCCTATCTGTACAACAAGGAGATCCTGATGGAAAAGATTCCGGCCATGCTGGCTTACGCCCATGAGGGAATCAATACCAAAGGGCAGGCGTATAACTGGGCCAGGGATAAACAGTTCGGGCCTGCCCGGGCCATGCTGGCCTATGACAGGGGGAATATAGATTCCGGGGAAATGATTGTGCAGAGGGACTTTCCGGAAGAAGCCGTGCTCATTGCCCGCAATATTCAACTTCTCACAGAGCAGGTGTCCTCCCATCCCCGGACCCGGTACCGTTTTCTGATCCCGCCCCTTTCCCTGCTGTGGTGGGACTGCGCCTATGTGAACGGAGAGCAGGACATGCGGATCTATGCGCTGGACCAGGCAGTTTCCGCGCTGCTTTCCTGTGAGAATGCAGAGGTTTATTATTTCCAGAATGAGGAATCCATTGTGTGCAATCTGGATTACTATATGGATATGGTGCACTACAGCCCTGACATCAGCCGGTATATGCTGGATCAAATGTCCGCGGGACACAACAGGGTGGATGCGGGGAACTGGAAAGAGACCCTGGCCTGTCTGCGGGAGCTTGCGGCCCGTATTTCCCGGGAGGAGATTTATCGGTATTACGAAGCCGCTTATGAATAGCTTACGAATAGAGCGGCAGTCAACGATGAATCTTGATTCTTCTCCGGTTTAGTGTTAAAATAGGAGTCAGGCAAAATGCAGAATCGGGATAGGGGACGGGTGCATGAATATCAAAGATTACAAGAATATACTGGATGCCATACCGAAGACAGGAGTCTATGTGGTCAGGGAGGACAATCACGAAATCCTGTATTTGAATAGACGGATCAAAGAGTTGGCGCCTCATATGCGGGAGGGAATGACCTGCGACAGAATGTGGACGAACTCCTGCCTCAATTGCCCGCTTCTGAATATTGGCGACAGGCAGGAGAGCCAGTCTATCAACAACGACAATCTGCTGGGCACGGTGGACATGGAGGCCAGGCGGATGCTGTGGGAGGACGAGATACCGGCTTTTATGATCACGCTGACGCCCCATCTGGACGAGTTCAGCAATATCTACCGCAAGATACTGCGTGTGAACCTGAGCAGGGACAGCTATGAAGTGGTTAAGTCAGGGGCGGAAGAGTGGGCCATTGACAGCAAGAAAGAGAGCTTTGCCGCCTGGCTGGAGCAGTTTAAGCAAAACGGAATCATTCATCCGGACGACAGGGACCGGTTCCTGAGCTTTACCCATCCGGAGTATCTCAAAAGCGTTCTGCGCACCGGGCGCAGGCATCTGACCTGCAGCTACAGGCGCAGTTCTCCGGGAGGATACCGCTGGAACCTGCTGGAAGTGACTCCGGATTCAGGATATACGGACGGAAATCAGACGATTTTGATCTATATCAAGGATGTGCAGGATATGCTTAAGGAGAGTCTGGAGCTGGACGAGACCAGCGTTCGCCTCCAGGAGGTTACCCGTACTTTGGGAGAGCAGAACTTAGGGATCTATACCATTGACTTAAAGGACGGAAACGTCAATCTGGTTCGGGAGGGCGGATACAGCCAGGAGGGATGGACTTCCCAGACATTGATGTGGGATGTGGTCATGCAGTCCCGGCTGATCAGGCAGATTCATCCGGAGAACCGGGAAAAGTTCGGAAAGAGCTTTTCCATGGAAAGTCTGCTTTCGGCCAGAGACAAGGGCCTGCAGAAGCTGGATATGCTCTGCCAGTTTAGAGTGGGGGATAAATACAGGTATGTGGCCGTAATCGCATATTTCGGCCGCAACCAGAGCACGAGAAACTATGTGGTTCTGGCGCTCCAGGACGTGGATGAGCGCGTGCGGCAGGAGCAGATTCTGTCCCAGAGAGATATGCAGATGGCTGCCATCCTGAAGTCCCGCTTCCATGTGATGACCACGGTCCATCTGGAAAACGATCAGTGTGAGCGGTTCTGGCTCAATGAGAGCGCGCTGCCCCAGAACGCGAGGACGGGAAAGTATACCCAGTTTTATCAGCGGGCGGTGGATCATACCGTCTGTCCGGAGGATCTGGATAAATTTACAAAATATATGAGCCCTGAACATATGCGCAGCCGGGCGGAAGACACGCAGAGTTATTCGGAGGAGATCTGCTGCTACCGTTTAAGGGGCCCGAAGGAGCAGTGGCTGGAGCAGCATGTGACCTATATCCGCAGGGGCGGACGGGTTCTGGTCAATATCTTAGGCCGGGACATTACAAAAGAGAAGCAGGAGGAACGCGAGCGAAAGAAGCTGGAGCAGGAACAGGCAGATATCATACATAGCTTAAGCAGTATGTTCTTTGCCACTTATTACGGAGATCTGGAGCAGAATCAGATGCGGGGCATGAACCAGCTGGAGGATGTGCGAAAGGTTCTCGGGGATCAGACGGACTATGATACGGCGCTTCGCACCTATGCGGAGACTTTCGTCTATCCGGAGGACAGGGCCAATTATCTCTATACCATGAGCAGCAGGAATCTGCGTCAGGTCCTGAAAAAAGACCAGCCTTTCGTGACTTTTGCATACCGCAAGATGCCGGAAAAGACGGATGTCTCCCCGGACGACTACGGCTGGATACGTGCCACAGCAGTGATGGCCAGGACTGACGAAGAGGGCAAGGCCAGCGGCATCGTCTATGCGGCCCAGGACGTGACGGAGAGCAAGCGCAAGGAAATGCGGGAGCAGCGGGCCATTCAGGCCGCCTGTGAGGCGGCCAATCATGCCAATGCCTCCAAGAGCGAGTTCCTCTCCAGGATGAGCCATGATATCCGCACGCCTATGAACGGTATCATGGGGATGACGAAAATCGCCTCGGAAAATGTGGAGGATCAGGGGAGAGTGCGGGACTGCCTGGGGAAGATTGCCGCGTCCGGCAGCAGTCTGCTTTCCCTGGTAAACGAAATATTAGACATGAGCGAACTGGAATCCGGCAATGTGGATCTGGTGGCGGACGAATTCCGGATATCGGGGCTGATAGAGGAGGTAGCTTCGTCCCTGCAGCCGCAGATAGCGGAAAAGCGTATGCGGTTTCAGATATTCCCTATAGAGGTGGAGCATCAGGAAGTCATCGGAGACAAGGGACGCATCAGCCAGGTTTTTGCGAACATTCTGAGCAATTCCATCAAGTTTACGCCGGAGGGAGGGCGCTTAGGGCTGACTGTCATAGAGCGGGAGACGAAAAAGTACGGATGCTGTTTTTATGACTTTATCTTCGAGGACAATGGCATCGGCATGGCGCAGGAATTCCTGCCCCATATCTACGAGCCATTCAGCCGCGCGGAGGATTCCCGGATCAGCAGGATTGAGGGGACGGGACTTGGGATGACCATTGCCCAGAATATCGTGCGGATGATGGGCGGCTTCATCAAGGTGGAGAGCGCTCTGGGCAAGGGAACCAAAGTCACTGTGACACTGCTATTAAAGCTGCATAACGCTGAGGGAAGCTTGGAGGACACCGTGCGGAAAGCGGAGGAGCTCTCCGGGGACGCCCGGTTCGCGGGCAGGAAAATCCTGCTGGTGGAGGACAATATGATCAACCAGGAAATCGCCATGGAGATCATCGGTGCCACGGGAGCAGGGGTGGAATGCGCATCGGACGGCAAAAAGGGACTGGAGCTTTTCGAATCCATGCCGGAGGGATATTTTGACATGATACTGATGGACATCCAGATGCCTGTGATGAACGGGTACGAGGCAACCCGCGCCATCAGGAAGCTTCCCCGCGGAGACGCCTTGTCCATTCCGATCATCGCGCTGTCGGCCAATGCCTTTGCGGAAGACATTGCCGCAGGCAGAGAGGCCGGGATGAACGAGCATATGACCAAGCCGCTGGATATTGTCCAGCTCACGGCCGGAATGAGCCGCTGGATCTAAAAATTCATTCCTTTCTATGGAATAGTCCGGAAAAATATGGTACAATGACCCTATATCTACATCTGCAAAAAGCGCAGAAAGCAGATGCGGGAGGAATCCTGAAGTCATGGAAACACTGCGCAGAAAAGAGGAGAAGCAAGATGAGTTATATGGATGAGTTTCGTTTCTGGCTGGAGGACGATTATTTTGACCAGGGCACCAAAGACGAGCTTCTGGCTATTCAGGAGGACGAAAAGGAGATTGAGGAAAGGTTTTATAAGGAGCTGGAGTTCGGAACCGGAGGCCTCAGAGGCATCATAGGAGCCGGCACCAACCGCATGAACATCTATACGGTCCGCAAGGCCACCCAGGGACTGGCGAATTTCATCTTAAAGCAAGGGACCCGGGAGAAGGGCGTGGCCATTGCCTACGACTCCAGGCGCATGTCTCCTGAGTTCGCGGATGTGGCGGCGCTGTGCCTGGCGGCAAACGGCATCAAGGCCTATGTGTTCGATGCCCTCCGCCCTACGCCGGAGCTTTCCTTTGCCCTGCGCACATTAGGCTGTACGGCAGGCATCGTGGTGACCGCCAGCCATAACCCGCCGGAGTACAATGGCTACAAGGTGTACTGGGAGGACGGCGCCCAGGTGACGGCTCCTTTCGACAAGCAGATCATCGAGGAAGTCCAGGCCATCAGGGACTACCATACCGTGAAGACCATGGATAAGCAGGAGGCTGTAGAAAAGGGCCTGTATCAGGTCATCGGCAAGGAGATTGACGATGCCTACATGGCGGAACTGAAGAAGCAGATCATCCATCCGGAGGTCATCGCCGAGGTGGCGGACGATATCAAGATTGTATACACGCCCCTGTGCGGCACGGGAAATGTGCCCGCCAGGCGCATTCTGTCGGAACTGGGCTTCAAGCATGTGTATGTGGTGCCGGAGCAGGAGAATCCCGACCCCGACTTCACCACGCTGGAGTATCCCAATCCCGAGGATCCCAAGGCATTTACATACGCCCTGCGGCTGGCGAAAGAGAAAGATGCGGATGTCGTCCTGGCTACAGACCCGGATGCGGACCGTCTGGGCATCTACGCCAAGGATTCCAAAACAGGGGAGTATGTTTCCTTTACGGGAAATATGTCCGGCATGCTGATTGCGGAATACATCCTGCGGGAGCGCACTGCCACTAAGACCATGCCGGAGAACCCCGCTTTGGTGACCACCATCGTCACCACCAACATGACAGGCCCCATCACCGGCGCCTACGGGGTGAAGCGCATAGAGGTGCTCACGGGCTTTAAGTTCATCGGGGAACAGATCAAACTTTTCGAGCAGACAGGCAGCAACCATTATGTGTTCGGTTTAGAGGAGAGTTACGGGTGCCTGGCCGGGACCCACGCCAGGGACAAGGACGCCATCGTGGCAGTGATGTGCCTGTGCGAGGTGGCGGCCTACTGCAAGAAGCACGGCAAGACCCTGTGGGACATGATGCTGGAGACCTACGAGAAGTACGGCTATTACAAGGAGTCCCAGTACACCATCACCTTAAAGGGCATCGACGGCTCCAGGCAGATTGCTGAGATCATGGAAAAGCTGCGCCGGAATCCGCCCAAGGCATTTGGCGGCCATCAGGTGCTGAAATTCAGGGATTACCAGACGGACCGCATCGTGGACATGGCCACCGGAGAAGAGGGAAAGACCGGCCTGCCGAAATCCAATGTACTGTATTTCGAACTCCCCGACGATGCGTGGTGCTGCGCCCGTCCCTCGGGCACGGAGCCCAAGATCAAGTTCTACATGGGCGTCAAGGGGAGCTGCTTAGAGGACGCCGCCGCGAAGCTCGCGCAGCTGACCGAGGATCTGAAAGCCGTGCTGTAAGCCGGTTTTAATAAACGTCAGGATAAATAATGCAGGAACAGGCAGGGAGCGGATGTTTCCTGCCTGTTTTAGCGGAGGCGGCTGTTCTTAAGGGGAAGAAAAGGAGAACGGATGAAAAAGAAATTTATTATTATCCTAATAGCGCTTATATGCCTGGCAGCGGCCGGCCTTTTTGCGCTGAGTCCCTTTACATTTAGTACCGGTATTTATATCAATGCAAATGATGACATTATTGTCTTCGACAGAGGCTCTGGGGAGCCCATAGTCATTCGGGGCAGGATTGGGGACTTCCGGACCGGGGACAGGATACTCATCCTGCACGACGGAACCATGATGCTCAGCTATCCGGCCCAGATGAATGTGTATTTCAGCATACGCCTGAAAAAGGGGGACGTGTCAAATGTGCCCCGGTCCGTGCTGGATTCCCTGGAGGAGATGGGATGGCATTTATACTGCACACCACTGAAGTCTGCAGTAACCTACAACGAAAGACCGCCAGCCAAGTATGTTCGTTTCAGGCGGAACAGTAAATCCTGGCGGTCTTGAGTATAGGAGGCGGACTTGGGCAGAATTAACAGGGCAAATCTTAAAAAAACCATATATTATTGCAAGCGAAACGGCATCCGCAGGACATGGTACGCCGTCCGGGAGAGGCTTCAGGAGAGAAAGAAGACTCCTTATGTCTGGGTGCCGCCTGCAGAGGAGGAACTGGAGGCGCAGCGCAGGGGATGGGAGCGGCAGGGCCTTAACGCCACGTTCAGCATAATCGTCCCCGCGTATCGGACGAAACCGGAGTACTTGGAAGATCTGGTTGAGTCCCTGCGCAGCCAGACGTACCCTAAGTGGGAGGTGATTCTGGCAGATGCCACTGAGGACGACAGTGTGGAACAGGCCCTGCGGAGGATGCCGGAGCCTGGCGAGGCGGACTTTGACGGCTTCAGGCAGGAAAGCCCGGGAACAGAGGAAGCCGGGCAGGGAGAATACGGGGTGCAGGATTTAAAGACGGCTGCGGGATTCTCCCCAGGGAAAATCCGCTATTTGCACCTGAAACGCAACGCTGGGATTGCCGAAAATACCAATCAGGCGCTTCCCTATGCCATGGGCGGCTACATTGGGCTGCTGGATCATGACGATGTGCTGACGCCGGATGCGCTCTACCGGATGGCGGCTGCTATCCGGGAGGCGCAGCGCCGGGGGACAGAGCCGCAGATGCTCTATTCGGATGAGGACAAGTGCAACGGGGACCGGACGGAATACTTTGAGCCGAATTGGAAAGAAGACTTTAACCTGGACTTGCTTTTGAGCAATAATTATATCTGCCATTTCCTTGTGATGAAGCGGGAACTGATGCAGGAACTGGGATTCCGTACAGAATATGACGGCGCCCAGGATTTCGACCTGGTGCTGCGGGCGGCGGACAGATTAGAGAAGAGGGAGGAGGCTGTGCTCCATATTCCCAAGGTGCTTTACCACTGGAGATGCCATGCCGCATCTACCGCGGAGAATCCGGAGAGCAAGCGCTATGCCTATGAGGCCGGGCGCAGGGCAGTGCAGGATTTCGCGGACAGGAAAGGCTGGGCGGCGAAAGCGGTTGACACGGCCCATGTAGGCTTCTACGCCCTGCGATACCAGGGGGATCCCTTTGACAGCAGGTCGGATATCGGAGCCATCGGCGGGAGAGTGATTGGGCGGGGCAGAGCTGCAGCCGGACAGCCCTTGCGCAGAGGAATGACTGTCGGCGGCAGGATGACCCGGGACGGACAGGTGCTGTATGAGGGACTGCCGGCGAATTACAGCGGGTATCTCCACCGGGCAAATCTTGCGCAGGATGCGGAGGCGGTGGATCTGCGCAATATCAGGCTCCGGCCAGAATGCCGGGAGATTTTCCGGCGGATAACGGGAGTCCCCTACAAAGTGATTGAGGGCACGGATATGTTCGATGCTTCAGTGCTTCCTGAAAGTGAAGATGTAATCAGATTGAGTCTAAGATTATGCGAAGCGCTGCGGGCGGCAGGGTACCGGATATTGTACTTACCGGACACGGCGGACAGTAGGTAAGGAGGGCGCTTTTACGAACGGAAAGATGTTCGGAAGATGAGACAGGAAACCACAGCCGTGCCGGTGGGCAGACAGGCTGTGGTTTGGTGAAACTCTGTGTTTTGGGTCACGCGAAAGCATCGAACCTCTTGTATGCGGCAGGATACTCTGGCAGCATCTCCTGCCCACGAATATCCTGCGGCTCCAACAGAACCGCCGCATCCAACACTTCCGCTGCCTGCGCGGGCTCCTGATCCGGAGAGGCCTGCGCTGCCTGCGCCGGCTCCTGATCCAGAGGAGCTTGCGCTGTCTGATCCGGAGGAGCCTGCGCTTCGGACATGTCCTCCAGTGCCTTTGCGGCTTCCTCGGTAACCTGATCCAGGATATCGCTAAGCAGCCCTTTTCCTTCATCAATGCCCAGGGCTTCCTCCACGGCCTCTTTCTTGCGTTCCTCCTCGGTCTTGGGTTCGCTCTTTTCTATGGCCTTGGCGATTTCCTCGCCCCGCTCCTTTGCCTCGTCCATCAAATGCATCATCTGGGCATTGTTGTATTCCGCCTTGGCAGCGGCAATCTGGTCTTCATAGGAATGCAGCAGCTCCAACACCCTGGCTACTTCCTCCGGGCTGGAGCATTGGATGTTTTTCAGGTTCTTCTTCTGATTTTCGAAAAATGCCACCTGGCTGTCGCGCTTGGCCTGCCGCTCCAGCTTCTGGGCCGTGCTTTTCATCAGGCCGCCGCCGAAGCCCTGGCTTAATCCTGCGAACGCGTGTTTTCCGTTCTGTAAGCTGATGTTCATAGTAACCTCCATTTCGCTGTCTGCTGACATTTGCGGTTTTACTGTCAGGGAAGCTTGCACGAGATGCTTTTCTTTTCCCTGTCCATATATCAAGAATATCGGCATCATGGGGCAATTCTTTATGAAAATGTCATGAACCGCATGAGGGAGAGTTACTTTTTTGGTTCAACTATAGACTTTTGAACCTTAATATATTATAATGAAGTAGTCGGCATATTTCGATTCTATTATATATTTGGGTGGGATATGTATGGGTCTGTTAGCAACAGGGTATACGTGCTGTATAACAAGCTGTCTGAAAGATCTCATTCAGCAGGACAAGCATTTAGACTCAATATGCCCTGTTGGATTTATTGGAGATTGATTTTGACATCATTGTTTATAAATAAATATGAAAGGAGGCTGCTTATGAAAAACAGAGATGCTTTTGTAAAAATGCTTTCAAACCGCAATAGTGTTATAATTATAAATTCATGCGGTGAGAACAGATGTGGTAATAAGCATACCTGTTTTACGCACCTATAGTAACAAAGTGACGAATCAGCCACTCTGAAACAGAGTGGCTGATTCGATGAAGTAATTCATGTTTTTGTAGGATATTTTGGGATATATCAGTGTAGATTTTGGAGGATCATACATGATGAAAACATTCAAGAAATCGGGCATAGCGGGAACGCTGTATCACATATTCCTGTTTGTCTTTACATTGACCTGCGGCTGGCTGGTTTCGGCCCTGCTGGACTTTGCTATGGAGTCAAACGGGGAAGCCGCTCTCAAAACCGCGGGGATACTTGCGGCGCTGCTTTTGGTCGGACTGCCGGCCATTTTCGTCCTGCGCAGAAAGCTTGGAGCGCTTATGCGGGCCGACCGCCAGAGTTTCCGCGAGAAGCTTTATGCAGATATTATCGGGCGCAGAATCAGCATTGAAAGCATCGGCGAGCTTGACGTAAGGCTGTCCAACGATGCCGATACCGTGGCCGAATACTATCAGACTGCCATTCCCTCGGCGGTTGAGGGAGCCCTGATCATGCTTGGCTCGGCGGTGCTTCTATGTTTGTCCCATCTGTGGCTGGGGCTTATTTTGTTCGGACTAAGCCTGATTCAGCTTCTGCCGTCGGTGGTCTATGAAAAATGGGCAAAGGACATCTACGATCAGACCGATGATGCCGAGGAGATTTATGACGGCTGGCTGATTCAGGGCTGCAACGGTCTTTCCACCCTGAAATCCTACCGGCGGGAAAACTGGTTCATCCGGAAACTGGAGGGCATTTCCGACGGAATGGTGCGCGCGGGCATCCGCGCAGAGCAGGCCGGAACGGTTGAAACGGTGGTGTTCCATCTTGTGGACGGCCTCCTGCGCTACGGAAGCTATGTGTTAATGGGCCTTTTTGTCCTCTATGGCGGGCTGAGGGTCACTGACACCCCGGTGCTTATCGTGCTGAGCGGGTATCTTTTCGGCTCGGTCAACAATATCCTGTCGGCTATGCAGAAACGGTTTGAATACACCGTTGCCAAAAGTAAGCTTGCAGAGGCAGATACTGCCAAGCCCGAAAAGCCTGACGGCGCGCTGCTTGCGCTTTCAGGCATTTACAAAACTTACGGCGACAAGGATGTCTTAAAGGATATCTCTCTGACGGTGCGCGGCGGCGAGCGTGTGCTGGTCTGCGGCCAGAACGGAAGCGGAAAGAGCACCCTTTTAAAAATCGCCTTGGGCTTTGAGTCTGCCGATAAGGGCCATATCCGGTTAGATTCCGGTAATACGGCGTTCGCCCTGCAGGAGGAGGCCGACCTGACCCTTTCCGGCGCTGAACTTTTGGAGGATCTCGAAAAGGAAAGCGCCGTTGACGGCAAGGCTGCGCGCAGACATCTTGCCGGTTTTGACATTGCCGGGGAAATCCTTGAAAAGCCGCTTTCGGAGTGGTCCATGGGTCAGAGAAAGAAATTTTACCTTGCCTCGGCGTTTGCAAGGCCCGCCGAACTGCTTATTTTGGACGAACCGGCAAACCATTTGGACAGTGCGGCGCTTGATTATCTCTATAAGCTGGTAAGCGCTTATAAGGGTGCGGTTCTGGCGGTATCCCACCAGAAAGACATGCCTGTAAAGTGGGATAAAACGCTTATGCTTGGATGAAAGAAAGGGTTATCATCATGAATAAAAATACAGCAAAACAGATAGAGCGCGACTGCGTCCGCAGGATGTTTCCCTGCTTTGCGCTCCACTTTTTCCGCGAAATGCTGGAGCTCACGCTGCCGGTAATAACCTCGTGGATGATCGGCGGCATGGCGGACGCTCTTTTGAATCTGGACATGCAGAGAATAAAAGGCAGACTGGCGGTATTCATTGTGGCGTTTTTGGCGGATGTGCTGGCGCAGCCGGCTGTGCGGATGTGGGAAAACTTCCTTTTGACCCGCCTTGGCTTCGGCTACGGCAATTTTATGTTCTCGAAATACCTCCGTCTGCCGATGAAAAATGCGAAGTCAATGGAGACTGCGGTGGTGGTCCAGCGGATAGACACAGACACCACCGAATACTACTTTTTACTGATGCAGAGGTGGACAAGGCCACTTACGATGGCCGTATATCTGGCGGTGCTTGTCACCATGCTCATAACCGACAGCTTCAACCCGCTGTTCGTTGCCGCCATACTGACGCTTGCGGCAATACCGCTTATCCGTGCGGCCTTTAACGGCAAGGCAAAGGCCAGGCTAAAGGACGCCAGGCTTGACTACGAGGAAAAGCGTGAACAGCTGGAGTACGGCATGTTCAGCGCCCGTGATTTCTTAAACGGTTTTCAGATCGGCGGCAGATACATATCCCGTGCCCATGGCGAATACGCCCGCTACTCCGAGAAGACCGGAAACGCCCAGGACAAAATGAACGCAATGGACGCCATGTTTGAATACCTTTGCACATACGGCGTCCCTTTGGGGGTTATCGCGGCGGGCGCGCTTCTGATTGCCGGTGGGAACATGGGTGTAGGCACGCTTTTGGCGGGATATCTTATCATGCCTACCATCACCAAATTTTACAGGTATTTTGAGGCCCTGATCTTAAACCATCACGAGGAAATCGTGGTGCGGGGACGGCTTGAAATCTTCTATTCTGGAAATGAACCGGAGGATTCCGCCTGCGGGCCTGAGGGCACGCCGGATCTGCCGAAAGAACTCAGGCTTCAAAACGTCAGCTTTGCGTATGCGGAGGACCTGCCAAAGGTTTTTGACGGCAAAAGCATTGCGGTTCCGCTTTCGGACAGAGTGCGGATTGCCGGGTCCAACGGCGCGGGAAAATCCACTTTTCTGTCGCTGATTTCGGGAGTTTATTCCCCGGATGACGGCAGTGTCACCGATGAATACGGGAGCACCTTAAACTGTGCCGCGCTTCGCAGGGCGGTTGCGCTGCAGGAGCAGGACGGCGGCATATTTTCGGCGACGGTGGCAGAAAACCTATTTGTGTCTGACGAAAGGCTGGGCGAAGCGGAAAATATGCTGAAAGAAATGGGATTTGAAAAGCCCCTGGACTACCAGGTCTCGGAATCGGGCGGGAACCTTTCGCCCGGAGAGAAAAAGAAGATTATGTTAGTCAGAGCGTTTCTCGATCCCTCGCCCGTTCTTGCCCTGGACGAGCCGCTGAACCATCTGGACGCGGAGGGCATGCAGGTGCTTGTTTCAAGGCTCAAAAAGGAAAAAAGGCCTGTAATACTGGTATCGCACAGCGAATCTATAGGCTCGGATTTCCGATTAGTGAATATTTAAAAGCTCAGTTTTTAACTATAAACGGCACAACAGGTTAAATTTAGAATGTCCCTCTCTACGCCGCATTTTGCATCTGAAAAGTACCGGCCGAATAGAATAAGGGGCAGGAGCGAAAGGAGAAAGCATGGGGAAAGCTACAGTGGTCATCCCGAATTACAATGGCATGAAATTCATAAAAGAATGCCTGGAATCGCTTCTTGCACAGGACATCCCTCCCTATGAGTATTGCGTAATTGTAGTAGACAACGGCTCCACGGATGGGAGCAGGCAGCTGATAGAAGACGCCTTTCCCGGGGTATCCCTGATTGCCCTGCCCGTTAACACCGGCTTCTGCCATGCGGTAAATGTGGGAATCCGGGCGGCGAAGACCCCCTATGTGATCCTGCTCAACAATGACACGAAAGTCCATCCCCATTTTGTGGGGGCGCTGTGCGGTGCACTGGACGCCAGGCCGGAGGCTTTCTCCGTCAGCGCCAGGATGCGTATGTGGGACGATCAGGAACTTCTGGACGATGCGGGCGACAGGTACTGCGCCCTGGGCTGGGCCTACGCCAGGGGAAAGGGGCTGCCGGCGGCCCACTACCAGGCCCCGGCGGAAATCTTCTCCGCCTGCGGCGGCGCGGCCATTTACCGGAAGAGCGTTCTGAAAGAAATCGGCCTTTTCGACGAATCCCACTTTGCCTATCTGGAGGATCTGGACATAGGCTGGCGGGCCCGCATTTACGGCTACCGCAGCTTTTATGAGCCGGGAGCGGAGGTCATCCACTATGGCAGCGCTTCCAGCGGTTCCCGTTACAATGAATGGAAAACGAAGTTAGCAGCTTCCAATAGCATATATGTGATCGCGAAGAACATGCCTCTGCCGCAGTGGCTTTGGAACCTGCCCTTTCTGATTCCCGGATTTTTGGTAAAATTTTTATTTTTCTGCCAGAAAAGAATGGGAATACTGTATGTAAGAGGAATTTGCCGGGGATTTCAAAAAGCGCTTTCCAAAGAGGGCAGAGCAAAAAGAGTTCCCTTTCGCTGGAAGCATCTGCAAAACTACCTGGGGATTCAGGGACAGCTGTATGTGAATCTTCTGAGATTTCTTAAGAAATCTTAAGAAACAACTTCATAAAATCATAAGTTGTTCTTTTTATAATATAGGTGTATGGTATACATCAGGTGGTGCTTATGATAAAGGATAATCAGAAGGTATTCAACCGGTTGATGGTGTTGATAGATGTCGGTATTACTACGGCATCTTTTGCGTTGGCCTATACTTTCAAATTTTATGTTCTGAATGACGGGCCGGGAATCGGTGTGCTTCCTCTGCGGGAATACATGAGGCTTCTGCCCTTTATATTACCGTTCTATGCGCTGATTTATTATGTTTGCAGCGTATACGCGCCGAAGCGGACTGTGCGGCGGCGCTTTGAGATTTACGGGATCATCAAGGCGAATACCATAGGCATCATGGCGCTGATCATCGTCCTGTACATGATTATCCGTGAGATCAATTTCTCTCGTTCCGTGATCGGCTTCTTTTATATTTTCAATGTGGGAATTACTTCCGGCTTCCGGCTGGTTCTGCGCAGGGGGCTTCGGACCATCCGAAGAAAAGGGTATAATCTGAAGCATATCCTGCTGGTGGGATATTCCCGGGCGGCGGAGGAGTACATTGACAGGCTTTCCGACAATCCCCAATGGGGCTATGTGGCCTGTGGAATCCTGGACAATCATATCCCGGCCGGGACGCTGTACAAAGGAGTCAAGGTGCTGGGCAGGCTTGGAAATCTGGAAGTTATTCTGCCGGAGAACAAGCTGGACGAGATTGCCATCTCCCTGCCGTTAAAGGATTATGAGCACCTGGAGAATATAGTGGCTACCTGTGAAAAGTACGGAGTGCATACGAAATTCATTCCGGACTACAATAGCCTAATCCCCAGTAAGCCATATACGGAGGATCTCATGGGGCTGCCGGTGATCAATATCCGGTATGTGCCGCTGACGAACACGGGCAACATCATTATAAAGCGGATCATGGATGTGGCGGGTTCCCTGCTTGGCATTCTCATTACGTCGCCCATTATGCTGGCGGCAGTGATTCTCATAAAGCTGACCAGCCCGGGGCCCGTGATTTTTAAGCAGGAGAGGGTGGGGCTGCACAATAAGCCTTTTGACATGTACAAGTTCCGCACCATGGAACGACAGCCTCCCGGAGAGGAGAAAAAGGCATGGACAGTGCGTAATGATCCCAGAGTCACGCCTGTGGGCAGGTTTCTGCGCCGCACCAGCTTAGACGAGCTTCCCCAGCTGTTTAATATTCTGCGGGGGAACATGAGCCTGGTGGGGCCCAGGCCGGAGCGTCCGCACTTTGTGGAAAAATTCAAGGAAGAGATCCCCAGGTATATGGTAAAGCACCAGGTAAGGCCCGGGCTTACCGGCTGGGCCCAGGTGAACGGCCTGCGGGGGGATACTTCTATCCGGAAACGGATTGAGTACGATATCTATTACATTGAAAACTGGACCATTTGGTTTGATCTGAAGATAATCCTGATGACCTTTTTTACAGGATTTATCAATAAAAATGCTTACTGATAAGGAGACGGTTATATGGCTACGGGAGGAAGAAAAGGTGCAAGAGGACGGGCTGCAAAGCGGAGAGCGAAGATGATTCTCTTTGCGGTGGAGATTGTCATCATCCTGGTGATGGTGGCGGTGCTGTACCTGGTGATGAACAAGTCCAGCGAAGGGCCCAAAATGGCAAGCTTAAATGAGGAGGAACTGGCGATTCCATCCCAGGTACAGGAGATGAAGGAAGAGGGCGGTGTCATGCATGGCTATATAAACATTGCCCTGTTTGGCGTGGACGCCCAGACGGATGCCCAGCTGTTCAAGGACAGCCGCAGCGACAGCACCATGATCGCCAGCATCAATATGGACACAGGAGACATCAAACTGGTCAGCGTATACCGTGACACTTATCTGAATATCGGCACGGACGAGTATAAGAAGTGCAATGCGGCCTACTCTTACGGCGGAGCGGAGCAGGCGGTGAAGATGCTGAACATGAACCTGGACATGGACATCACCAATTTCGTTGCCGTGGGCTATAAGGGCTTAGGCAAAGTTATTGACGGCCTGGGCGGCGTGTATGTGGACGTAGACAGCGAGGAGCTGAAGCATATCAACAATTATCAGGTGGACGTGTCCAATGTGCTCAAGTGCGAATATACGCCGGTGACAGAGACGGGCTATCAGCTGCTCAACGGCGTGCAGGCAGCCTCCTATTGCCGTATCCGCCAGACCAGAGGCGATGACTTCCAGCGCACGGCGCGCCAGCGGGAGGTCATAAAGGCCATTGAGAAGCGGGCAAAGGAGACGGATATTGTCACATTGACGAAGGTGTTCAACGACAGCATCGATGATATCTACACCAGCCTTGATTCCAAGGACATTCTGGACTTGCTGGGGAATATCATGAATTATCGGATTGTGGAGGAAGAGGGATTCCCCCAGCCGGATATGCGCGGAAATGCCCGGATGGGCGCAATTGGCGACTGCGTGGTTCCCACGGATCTGCAGTCCAACGTGATATGGCTGCACCAGTTCCTCTTTGACGACATGGATTACACAGTGTCGGAGAGCGTGAAAGAATACAGTCAGAAAATCCAATCCGACACAGCCGGACGTATGCAATAGGAAAAACCAACGCATGTCCCCAAAAGGAGAGTTGAAAACTCTCCTTTTTTGAACAAGGCGCATGCTTTCGCATAAAGAACAAGGAGAAAAGCATTTGAAGATAGATGTGATCATTCCCATATATAAGCCGGGCAGGGAGCTTTTCGTTTTGCTGGACAGACTAAAGGAACAGTCCTTGCCTGTCCGCAAAATCATTCTCATGAATACGGGCAGGGAGAACTTTACAGGACTGATAACGGAAGCGGAATTTGCACAGAGGTATCCCAACGCAGAGGTACACCATCTGGAAAAAAAGGATTTCGACCATGGAGGAACAAGACATAAGGCCACGGAGTATTCGGAGGCCGGGATCTTCGTGATGATGACTCAGGATGCCATGCCCGCGGACAGATATCTCCTGGAGCATCTGGTGGAGCATCTGGGCGAAAAAGCGGCTGCGGCTTATGCCAGACAGCTTCCGGATGCCTCTTCCTCGGAACTGGAGAAAGTATCCCGCCGCTTCAACTATCCGGAGGAGTCACGGATAAAAGGTCTGGATGATCTGCAGGACTTAGGCATCAAAGTATTCTTCTGCTCCAATGTATGCGCGGCCTACAGGAGAGATATATACGATAAACTGGGTGGATTCACACGCCGCACCATTTTCAACGAAGACATGCTATATGCCGCAAAAGCGGTAAAAGCAGGATACAAAATAGCCTATGAAGCCAAAGCAAGGGTGATCCACTCCCACAACTACACCAACCTGCAGCAGCTGCGCCGAAACTTTGACTTGGGCGTATCCCAGGCAGACCACCCGGAAATCTTCAAAATGGCAACCTCAGAGTCCGAGGGAATGCGCCTGGTAAAAGACACCTGGAATTCCCTGAAAAAGAAAAACCAGCTATACCGTTTCCCCGGATTCTGCCTGCAGTGCGCTTTCAAATACACAGGCTATCTTCTGGGCAAACACTACAAATCCCTCCCCCATGCCCTAATCTTGCACCTCACCTCCAACCCGGACTACTGGACAAACGACCCCCCGATTCCCCCCAACCTGTGAGAACGAATAGCACCCCAACGATCCGGATTAAACCCGGCCCCCAATAGGTGCAAGTCCGGAAGAATGCCCGCTCTCTGGGCATCTTCTCACAGTTCACAATCGTTTCATGGATAAAACACATTTTTATCACAATTGGCAGATATACTGAAGTACATAAAGAGAAAGCAACAAAGAACAAAAAACATCTGCCCGCCGGCCATAGTCCGGACGACGGAGGAAAATGAAAAGCAAGGAGGCAATCATTATGTACGAAAACGATATTTATTCCAATTCTGATAATGGCGGCTATTCCGCATATCAGACAGAAGGCAACGGAAACCAGAGGACGGATTTTGTCATGGCCCCTGACTCCGGTAAAGACAAGAAAAAGAAAAAGGGAGCTTTCCGCAGGATCTTGCTGAGCATGACCATGGGCCTGCTCTTCGGCCTGTTCGCAGGGGCGGGCTTCTACGCGGTACAGTTTGGAATAGGGAGGATAAACGGCGGACAGGAAACTCTGGCAGATGAGCCGGAACAGCCTAAGCTTCCGGATACCACGGGGGAGTCGTTCCTGAAGAATGTCAGCAACATCACTTATGTGAATTCGGACGTCTCCGATGTGGTGGAGGAAGTGATGCCGGCCATGGTATCCATCGTGAATAATTACACCCAGACCGGAACCACATTCTGGGGCCAGCCGTACAGCCAGCAGGGAGCTTCCAGCGGATCCGGCATCATTGTAGCCGAGAATGAGAACGAGCTTCTCATCGTGTCCAATAATCATGTGGTACAGGGAATGGACAGTCTGGATGTGACTTTTATTGACGGCTCTGTGGCCCAGGCTTATATCAAGGGTACGGACGCGGACATGGATCTGGCAGTGATTGCGGTACCTCTGGAAAATGTATCCGCCCAGACAAAGAGCGCCATCACCATTGCCACCATGGGCGACAGCGACAGCCTGAAGCTTGGAATGCCCGTGATCGCTATCGGCAATGCCCTGGGATACGGCCAGTCCGTCACCAACGGTATCATCAGTGCGCTGAACCGTGAGATGACCATGGACGACGGATCCACCGGTATCTTCATCCAGACCAATGCCGCCATTAACCCCGGCAACTCCGGCGGCGCGCTGTTAAATATCAACGGTGAGGTCATCGGCATCAATTCCAACAAGATCGCGGCTTCTCAGGTAGAGGGCATGGGCTATGCCATTCCCATCAGCTCCGCCAGCCCCATCATCGCCGACCTCTTGGAGCGCCAGACCAGGACAGACAAGGTTGCGGACGGCGAGGTAGGCTATATGGGTATCACCATGCAGGATGTGACGGATCAGATTACCCAGATGCTGGGCATTCCGGGGGGCGTGTATGTGTATGACGTGACAGAGGACTCCGCGGCGGAGCAGGCAGGCATCCGCAAGGGCGATGTCATCGTGAAGTTCGACGGGCAGAAAGTCTCTACCCGCGTGGAGCTGAAAAAGCTGGTGGAGTACTATAAGGCGGGCGAGACAGTCTCGGTGACGGTAAAGCGCTTTACAGACGGGGAATACGAGGATGTGGAGCTGGAGGTTACGCTGGGCAGCCGCCCGGAGGGGCAATAGTCTCTTAAATATCACAATAAGGGAATAAAAGGATTCCGGGCAGGGAAGCTTGCCCGGAATTTTCTGCCCTTTGCCGGGGAAGCTGCCGGGAAAATTATATTTCCTTTAGAAAAAGTTCACTTGTACAGCGGCAGATTATAAAGTATACTGGATACAGGACTGCAAACATACAAAACAAGGAGACAAGACCATGTCCGATAGATATGACGAAAAAGAGGAACGGAAAGAGGATAAAAACACCGGGGAAAGCGGAGACCGGAAGACGGACCTGACAGAGGGCCATCGGGACGCTTCCGCCACCAAGAATGCCGGAAAGGACGACAACAGCGCCTACGAGGACGTCTGCTTTATCTGCCGCCGGCCGGAGAGCAAGGCCGGGAAAATGTTTAAGCTTCCCAACAATATCTGTATCTGCAATGACTGCATGCACAAGACCATGGAGACCGTGAGCCAGTTCGATTACCAGGGGATGCTGAACAATCCCCAGTTCCAAAACGATCTGGATCAGATGACGAAGCAGGGGGGCTTCCCCAATATCGGCTTCGTAAATCTGGCGGATCTGCGGGGGGACGGGGGCATTCCCAATAAGCAGAAATTAAAGAAAAAGAAAAAAGAGGCTTCCGGGGAGCCGGTGCTGAATATCCGCGACATCCCTGCGCCCCACAAGATCAAGGCCAGTCTGGACGAATATGTGGTGGGACAGGATCATGCCAAGAAAGTCATCTCCGTGGCAGTGTACAATCACTACAAGCGTGTCGCCACCGGCACCATGGACAATATCGAGATCGAGAAGTCCAATATGCTCATGATCGGCCCCACGGGCAGCGGCAAAACTTACCTGGTGAAAACCCTGGCAAAGCTTTTGGACGTGCCCCTTGCCATTGCGGACGCCACCTCCCTGACGGAGGCCGGCTATATCGGCGATGATATCGAGTCCGTGGTGTCCAAGCTCTTAGCTGCGGCGGACAATGACGTGGAGAAAGCGGAGCGGGGCATTATCTTCATAGACGAGATCGACAAAATAGCGAAGAAAAAGAATACCAACAGCCGGGATGTCAGCGGTGAAAGCGTCCAGCAGGGGATGCTAAAGCTTTTGGAGGGCGCTGAGATCGAGGTGCCCGTGGGGGCAAACAGCAAGAATGCCATGGTGCCCCTGGCCACTGTGAACACCAGAAATATCCTGTTTATCTGCGGCGGCGCGTTCCCGGATCTGGAAGATATCATCAAGCAGCGTCTGAACAAGACCGCGGGCATCGGCTTCAACTCCGAACTTAAGGACAAGTATGACAAGGATAAGGACATCCTCTCCAAGGTCACCGTGGAGGACATCCGGAAGTTCGGCATGATTCCGGAATTCATCGGCCGCCTGCCCATTATTTTTACCCTGAAAGGGCTGACCAAGGAAATGATGGTAAAAGTGCTCAAGGAGCCCAGGAACGCCATCTTGAAGCAGTACCAGAAGCTCCTGGAGCTGGACGAGGTGAAGCTGGAGTTCACGGAGGAAGCCCTGGAAGCCGTAGCGGACAAGGCTATGGAGCGGGACACCGGAGCCAGGGCCCTGCGCTCCATCATCGAGGACTTCATGCTGGACATCATGTATGAGATACCAAAGGATGACAATATCGGACGGGTGACTATCACCAAAGAGTATATTGAGGGCACCGGAGGGCCCGTCATCGATATTCGGGGGAATCATCTGCTGGAGACCGCAAAAGAGCCGGAGAGGATACCGGTGAAATAGGAAAGGAAAACTCGTAGTGAGTTAAGCCATGGCCGCGAGAGAAATACCGGAAGCGCCATGGCTTTTTCACCCCCTGTTATCAGGCGGCAAGGGAGACGGCGGACGATGAAAAATAATTTCATTTCGGTCTTGACATTCCCGGCGAATGTGGTAATATAAACATATGAACAATGGTTCATATGAGGAGACATACTATTGTATAAGCCGAATGAGGAGGAGACGGGACGGATGAAGAAAACATACAAAATCGAGGTGGACTGCGCAAACTGCGCTCTGAAGATGGAGGAAGCCGCGAAAAAGGTGGAGGGCGTCCAGGGAGCCACGGTCAGTTTCATGACCCAGAAGATGAAAGTAGAGTTCGCGGAGGGCGCGGACGAGAGCAGCGTGATGCAGTCTGTGCGCAGGGCCTGCAAGAAAGTGGAGGATGATTGCGAGATTTTTCTGGACTAAAGACAGCGCTTACAAAGAATCGCTTCGGCGGTTCTTTTTCCTTACCGCCGCGGCATGCCTGCGGCGCGGGCAGCAGGGCCTTTACGATTAAGCGGCTGCCCGAAGCATGCGGCAAAGCGGCGCGGGAAGTGCAGGACGGTCTTGTCCGGACAGATTATGGGAAAGGTAGGATAATGACATGACTAAGAAGCAGAAAAAGGTGCTGTACCGCATCATAGCCTCGGCATTGCTCATGATAGCGCTGCATTTTGTGCCCGTGCAGGGGTATCTGAGGTTTGGGCTGTACCTGGTGCCCTATTTTATCATCGGCTATGATATCCTGCGCAAGGCAGTGCTGGGCATCTGCCATGGGGAAGTGTTCGACGAGAATTTCCTGATGGCAGTGGCTACGGTAGGGGCCATGCTGCTGGGCGTTTATAATGAAAGCAGAGGGCTTGAGGGGGAGTTTGCCGAGGGCGTGGCAGTCATGCTTTTTTACCAGATCGGCGAGCTGTTCCAGGCCGTGGCAGTGGGCAGGAGCCGTAAGAACATCAGCGCTCTCATGGACATCCGGCCGGATTATGCCAACATCGAGGATGAGGCGGGCAATCTGGAGCAGGTGGATCCGGATGAGGTGGAAGTGGGGACAGTGATTTTGGTGCAGCCCGGAGAAAAGGTGCCCATTGACGGCGTGGTGACCCGGGGGGCTTCCACCCTGAACACAAGCGCCCTCACCGGAGAGAGCGTTCCCAGGGAAGTGAAAGAAGGGGAGGAGATCATCAGCGGCTGTGTAAACCTGACCGGCCTGCTGCGGATCCGCACTACCAAAAATTTCGGGGAATCCACCGTGTCAAAGATTCTGGATCTGGTGGAGAATTCCAGCATGAAGAAAGCCCGGACAGAGAATTTCATCACCAAGTTTGCCAGGTATTATACACCTGTCGTCTGCTATAGCGCTTTGGCCCTGGCGGTGATTCCCTCGGCCGTCAACCTGCTTTTGGGGAACCCGGCGGACTGGAGCACATGGGTCATCCGGGCGTTGACTTTCCTGGTCATCAGCTGCCCCTGCGCACTGGTGATATCCATTCCGTTGAGCTTTTTCGGGGGTATCGGCGGAGCCTCTTCCTGCGGCATTTTGGTGAAAGGCTCCAATTATCTGGAGGCGCTGGCGAAGACAAAATATGTGGTCTTCGACAAGACGGGCACGTTGACAAAGGGAGTCTTCCAGGTGACGGAAGTCTGTCCGGCGGCGGAATTTGAAGGAGGGGCGGAGCGTCTGCTGGAACTGGCGGCCTGTGCCGAGAGCTACTCAAACCACCCTATCAGCAAGAGCCTGAAAGAAGCCTGTGGCAGGGAAATCCACCCCGCGCTTGTGTCGGACGTAGAGGAGATCAGCGGCCACGGCGTAAAGGCGCAGGTGGAGGGCGTAAGCGTGGCGGCAGGCAATGCAAGGCTTATGGAGAAGCTGGGCCTGTCCTGTGAAAAGACGCGGCAGACAGGAACCATTGTCCATGTGGCGGTGGACGGCGCCTACGCAGGCTACATCCTCATAGCGGATGTGGTCAAGGAACAGGCAAAAGACGCCATCGCCGCCCTGAAAGCGGCAGGCGTGAAAGAGACCGTCATGCTCACCGGAGACACCAGGCTTACGGCGGAGTATGTGGCAGGGCAACTGGGGCTGGATGAAGTAAAGAGCGAGCTGCTGCCGGGGGACAAGGTGGATGCCGTGGAATCATTGCTGACCCGGAAAAGGCCCGGGGAGAACCTGGCTTTCGTAGGGGACGGCATCAACGACGCGCCGGTGCTGTCCCGGGCGGACATCGGCGTGGCTATGGGAGCTCTTGGGTCCGACGCGGCCATCGAGGCCGCGGACATTGTGCTCATGGACGACAATCCGATGAAGCTGGCTTTGGCTATGCGGATTTCCAGGAAATGCCTGCGCATCGTCTACGAGAACATTGTATTCGCCCTTGCCGTCAAGGCCGCCTGCCTGATTCTGGGAGCCCTGGGTCTGGCAAACATGTGGATCGCCATCTTCGCGGATGTGGGGGTCATGGTGCTGGCGGTGCTGAACGCCATTCGGTGTCTGAAAGTTTCGAAATTAAATTACTTCTTTATGGCGTAAACCGACGATTCTGTGTTACAATGATAGGAACCTGCGGTACGGAGAGGCAAAGGCGCGGCCCGGAGGAAGAGTGAAAAGAGAAACGGAGGAGAAAGCATGAGACTACTGATCATAAGGCATGGGGACCCGGACTATGCAAAGGATTCCCTGACGGAAAAGGGCTGGCGGGAGGCGGAGCTGCTGTCCCGGAAGATTTCACAGATGGAGGTGGACTATTTCTATGTGTCCTCCCTGGGAAGAGCTAAGGACACGGCTTCCCTTACCCTGCAGAAGATGGGCAGGACAGCCACGGAATGCAAATGGCTGCGGGAGTTCTGGCCCGCAATCAGGCGGCCTGACCTGGAGGGGGAGCAGCGCTCCATCGTATGGGACTGGGTGCCCCGGGACTGGATGGCTGAGGAGGCCTATTTCCGGCCGGACCGCTGGGCGGATACGGACATTATGCGGGAGGCCGGGGTAGGCGGGGCCTACGCGGAGGTGATTCAAAACTTTGACGCCCTTTTGGCTGAGCACGGCTATGTCCGGGAGGGAAAATTCTACCGGGCAGAGCGCCCCAACAGGGACACGCTGGCGCTCTTCTGCCATTTCGGCATGGAGTGCGTGCTGTTAAGCCGCCTGATGAACATCTCTCCCATGATACTCTGGCATTCTTTCTGTGCCGCGCCGTCCTCGGTGACCACGATCTATACCGAAGAGCGCCGACAGGGGGAGGCAATTTTCCGCGTGAGTTCTTTCGGAGATATCTCCCATCTGTACGCGGCCGGGGAGGAACCCTCTTTCGCAGCCAGATTCTGCGAGACCTTTGACGAGGAAAAGGAGCGGCACGGCTGAAAACGCGGTTCCGTATCTTTACCGAGGGGATAATGTATTTCCGGGGGACGAGGAAAAGGAGCTGTTACGGATTGGTTTTGGGGTGGGGCAGGGGGGATTTGGATTATTGCTGTTTGGACCGCCGGGGGAGTTCTCCGGCGGTTTTTTTGGCGGGAATTTGCAATTGCCCGGATAGGGGCTGAAGTGGTATGGAAATTTTGGGTTTTTGAGATTTTTGGTTGACAGGGGGGTGGATATGTGGTATTTTATGTTTATCGACGATGTGTCGATGAACGACATGTTGCAGGCAGACATGTTGAGAGCAGATATGGGGGCAGTTTGTTTTTTGGTGCGGAGACTTTTTTAAGGAGGGATATTGTTGAATGAGGCTTTACGGAAAAAGTACATACCCATGACGGAGACTACTTATTATACTTTGCTGGCGGTTATCAAGCCCAGGCACGGATATGCTATCATGCAGTATGTGGCGGCATTGACTCAGGACAGGCTGCTTTTGGGCACGGGCACCCTCTATACCATGGTGGGGCGGCTGACTGCGGACGGTGTTGTTGAGGTGCGGTATGAGGATGGGAAAAAGGCATACTGTCTGACGCAGATTGGCATGGAGCTGTTGGGGGAGGAGACTAAGCGCCTGGGGCAGCAGCTGGCGGACGGGATGAAAATTCTGTCAGGGGGGGTATAAACGGTGGATTGAGAGGAAATCTGCATGGGGATTACATGAGGCGCGGACCCGGAAAAGATTCTGTGCTGAAACGGAGGGACGTGTGGAGGGGCGGTTGGATAAAAAAGCGTATGCAACCGATTTTTTGTGAGCGCGTGTCGCGGCGCGCGGATAGGTATGAGGATGAAACTAGAGGTAAAAGGCATCCGCAAGAGCTTTGGGGACAAGGAAGTGCTCCATGGCATCGACTTTCATGTGGAGAGCGGTAAGGCATTGGGATTATTGGGCAGGAACGGCGCGGGCAAGACGACCACGATCCGTATCCTGATGGATGTGTTCCACGCAAACAGCGGGGAGATTCTGCTGGACGGAAAGAGGTTCGTGCCGGCAAAGCACCGGATAGGCTATCTGCCGGAGGAGCGGGGCCTGTATCCGAAGAGGACAGTCATAGACCAGATGATCTACCTGGCCTGCCTGCGGGGGATGAACCCCAAAGAGGCCAAAGAGAGCGCGAAAAAGTGGCTTTCCCGGCTGGAGGTGTCCGAGTATGAGACCAGGAAGCTGGAGACGCTTTCCAAAGGCAATCAGCAGAAAGTGCAGCTGGCCGCCACGCTGGTGAGCAATCCGGAGATCATCATTCTGGATGAGCCTTTCAGCGGACTGGATCCGGTGAACTCCCAGATTTTGAAAGACGTGGTGAACGAGCTCATAGCGGACAACAGGATCGTGATCTTTTCCAGCCATCAGATGAGCTATGTGGAGGAATTCTGCGATGAGATCGCCATTATCAATCAGGGAGAGGTAGTGCTGGCCGGGAGACTGCGGGACATCAAGAAAGAATACGGCAAGAACCGCCTGATGCTGGCGGCGGAGAATCTGTCCTTAGAGGAGCTGACGGACAGGACGCAGAGAAAGTGGGCAGACCTGGTAAGCGTCTCCGACCGGAAAAAGGATTTCCTGATCCTGGAGCTGAAAGAGGGCGCGAACAGAAAAGGCGTTATGGCTGCGCTTGCGGCTTCGGATGTGGAGGTAGAGCGGTTCGGCAGCTATGAGCCCTCCCTGAACGATATTTTTGTATTGAAAGTGGGTGAGGAAGAATGAAAGGATTTGGCATTGTACTGAAATACGAATTAAAAGAATATTTTACCAACAAGGTGTTCATGGGGCTTACCGTGGCGCTTGTAGTTCTGGGAGCGGCGGCGCTTTTCCTGCCCCGGTTCGTGGATATGTCCGGCTTTACCGGCGTACAGGTGGCAGGGGGAGACAAAGAGAGCGGCGAAAAAGAGGTCCGGGAGGGAGATCGGCCCCTGTTCCTGTATGTGGATGAGCCCGGAGTCGTACAGCCCGAGGTGCTGCAGGAGATGTTCCCTGAGGTGGACTGGAAAGAGGCCGGGGACGCGGATGCTCTGAGGGCTTCCGTGGAGGCACAGGATGCGGAGGCCGGATTCGTGGTCACGGGGCCGACTCAGTATGAGTACTATGTCTTCAATAAGGCCATGACGGACCATAACACCTCTGTCTTTGAACAGGCCATGAAGCTGTTCTACCGGATGCAGTACAGCCGGACAAAAGGCTGGGATCTGGGGGAGATCACCGCCATGTACGATGTGCCCATCACGGTGACGGAGCAGATATTAAATAAGGATTCGGGCAGCAATTACTGGTACTGCTATGTGCTGGTGATCATCGTGTTCATGCTGATCGTATATTACGGTCAGATGATAGCGGTGTCCGTGACCAGCGAGAAGAGCAACCGGGCCATCGAGGTGCTGGTCACCAGCACTTCCCCCAACAGCCTGCTGTTCGGCAAGGTCATTGCCGGCGCCATAGGGGGTGTGTTCCAGATGGGAGTCATCCTGGCGGCGATCCTTTTGTCCTATCAGGTCAACAGGCAGCAGTGGGGCGGTATGCTGGATATGTTCCTGCATGTTCCCGCAGAGGTATTGGTTTCTTTCGCTTTCTTCGGACTGGGAGGCTATCTGTTCTACGCGTTCCTGTTCGGCGCTATGGGGGCGCTGGTCAGCAAGACCGAGGACATCAGCAAGAGCGTGTCCGGTCTGCTGGTGGTGGTGATGGGCGTGTACTTCTTCTCGCTGCTGCAGTTGATGAATATAGACGGACCGGTTATCAGGATATTATCGTTCCTGCCAATCAGCTCCTACAGTACCATGTTTGCCAGAGTGGCCATGGGCAGCGTGGCGGTATGGGAGATCGTGGTGTCATTCCTGATACTGGCGGCGTCCATCGCAGGAACCGGGATCCTGGGGGCAAAGCTATACCGCATGGGAACCCTGCGCTACGGCAATCCCATCAAGATCGGCGCGGCGCTGAAAGACTTACGGAAGAACGACTAAATCAAAACATGGATTCAAGGGAAAAAGAAGCATGCCGATTAGGGCATGCTTCTTTGGATATGTATTGTAACAGGAGCCGGCAGGCGGCTGCCCGCGGTCAGTCGGGGCAGGGCGTCTTATGCTCATAATCCTCCAGGAAGCCGAAAAACTGTTCCGTCAGTTCCGGATCATAGATGCTGCCGGCCAGCTCCCGCATTTTGTGTATGACGATTTCCCTTGAATAATTTCCGCCGGAAATGGTAGGCACGGTCCAATAGGTGTAATCTCCCACGATGTGAATGATCCTGGACTCCGTGGGAATTTGTTCCCCGGCCAGCTGATTGGGATACCCTTTGCCGTCCCAACTCTCATGGGAGTGCAGGATAATGTCCGCCACCTTGTAAAGCTCCTCGAACTGCCTTGCCATGGTGTATCCGTGGGTGACATGGGTCTTGAACCGAAGGGACTCCTCCTCTGTCCTGGACTGCCCCCGGATATAGAAAGATTCCGGAAGCTTTGCCATGCCGATGTCCTGATATCTGGCAGCCATGCTGACTTCCAGGGCATGTTCCTGGGGAAGACCCAGCCGCCGGGAGAATGCAAAGGCCATTTCCGCCGCGTATTCCACTACTTTTTTACTCAGAATCTGCTTATCGTATAATCTGTCCATAATATAGTCCGGCACATGCAGCTCGTGTTTGAGCACTGCCTTGTTCTGGTACATCTTGGCATCCGCCCTGGAGAAGCAGTCCTGCAGAGTCTCGTGCTCGCTGTTCCAGTCGGCGGCGCCCAATGCCACGGACAGGGGCAGGGAGAGGGTGGTGTCCTTGCCACAGTCCCTGGCTACCCTGCGGCAGTAATCCAACGCGGTCTCCAAAGTGGTGTCGGGCAGGATGACACGGAATTCATCTCCGCCGCAGCGCGCCACCAGCCAGTCGCTTTTTGCCAGGCTGTCCATGATCTTGGCGGCATTTATCAAAAGCTGGTCCCCGGCCTTGTGGCCGAAGATGTCGTTGGTAAGCTTCAGGAAATTGGCGTCCGCGGATATCATGCAGATCCGGCGGCCTTTCTGGCCGGCGTACATATCCATGATCTCTTCAAATTTCCGGCGGTTATACAGACCGGTCATGGAGTCTTTTTCCGCCAGAGTCTCCAGGACGGTCTTCTCCTGCTGGTGGGCAAGCCGCTGATGCTCCAGGGAGCTGACGGCGGTCCGCAGCCGCAGATTTCCGCAGCCAATCTGGGAAAACTGATTGGCCAGCAGAGAGAGCAGATCCAAGATATCCTCAAAGTGTGCCTTTGTGATCACGGGAATCCCATGCACATGTTCCAGAAACTCGTCCTCGTCCAACTGAAGAATACGGGCGTTGGTGCGGTATTCCTCCTCGTCCGGCACATCCTCTGCCAGACGTACCTGTCCTACCAGGATACTGGCCAGATGCCTGCCCTCCACCAGAATGCTGACGCTGGCATCCGTGAGGCCCGCGGACTGGCAGTGGCAGATATAGGGTTTTGTGTCACTGTGGGCGCTGAGCGCTCTGTCAGACATCTCGCAGCGCGCATTCCCAATGGGAGTCTTTTTTACAATATCGCGGCAGAAGCTGCAGTAATCGCTGTCCTTTGTGATACGTTCGCCTTGGGGCCCCCTGATGCTGATGCCCACCTGCAGCGCCGCGGACAGAGAATCTATGAGCTTCTGCATGAAATCTATGTCGAATATATCCTGGAATGTGTATGTATCCATGACGTACCCCCTTACTATATCTAATTTACCATAAATTCGGTGTATTTGTCTATAGAAGTTCTTATAGAAGTTTTGCGAGGGGGCATCTTTAATGAATTGACATTTTTTTGGAAAAGTGGTATCATGATTTGGTAGCGAATATACTCAGAATAATGGTGGAGACATGGAGAAGCAACAGATACTGGTCGTTGATGACGAAGAAATTAACCGTATGATACTCATGGAAATGTTCCATGACAATCAGGACGAGTATGAGCTGCTGGAGGCCGGGAACGGGGCGGAGGCAGTAAGACAGATTGAGGAGAACCATAATATCGTTCTGGTTCTTCTGGATGTGGTAATGCCTATCATGGATGGCTTTAAAGTACTGGAATATATGCAGGAGCATGAGCTGTTAGAGGCGATTCCCGTCATTCTGATCACAGGGGAGACTGTCCAGGACAGCGAGGGCAGAGCCTATGATTTCGGTGTGGCCGATGTGATACATAAGCCGTTCTATCCCTATATCGTCAGACGTCGCAGCAAGAATATCATAGAGCTGTATCAGAATAAGCGCAACATGGAGCGGCGGCTGAAAGAGCAGGAGATCGCCATAAGGGCCCAGGAGAAAGAGATCAGGGAGACCAATGAATTCATGATCGACGCCCTGAGCACTGTAGTGGAATCCAGAAGCGCGGAGACCGGAGATCATACCAAGCGCATCAAGTTCTATACCAGGATCATGGCCCGGCATCTGTCGGAGCATTTTCCCCGGTATGGCCTGACGCCCGCTCTGGTGGATGCGATTTCCAGAGCTTCGGTTCTGCATGATATCGGAAAGATTGGCATTTCCGATACCATTCTCCTGAAGCCGGGACGTCTGACGGCAGAGGAATTTGAAATTATGAAGACGCATACCACTATAGGGTGCGATATTCTGGAGAAGCTCTATAAGGACAGAACCGGCGAGTTCTATCGCTATTGCTACGAAATCTGCCGGCATCATCATGAGCGGTGGGACGGGAGAGGGTATCCGGATCATCTGGCCGGAGAGGATATCCCGATCAGTGCGCAGATTGTGGCGGTGGCAGACGTTTATGATGCACTGGTAAGTCCAAGGGTTTACAAGGGCTCTTTCTCCAAGGAAAAGGCATTTGAGATGATTATGAACGGCGAGTGCGGTCAGTTTTCGCCGGATATATTGGAATGCTTTCAGCTTGCCAGGGAGGATTTCTCTAATATTATGGAAATGTTAGGCACTTTTGAATTTTCGTAATAAAGTTTGCCAAGTCGCCCGACTCACGAGCGATAAGCGCCATGAATCGGTGGCAGAATTCGCCGCTTGTGGGTTTAAACGGCAGCAAAGTGGGATGACGCTTCTGCTGCTGTTTTCTTGTGACAGAAGTAAGAAGCCTGCGGAGGGATCATATGGGAGAGAATTGGATAGGCGTATTTCCCGTAGAGGACGCGCTGGAGATGATCCTGATATTTAACCGGACGGGCGAGATCATTTACGCCAATGCCGCGGCCAGGAATAAGCTGGGATATGAGCCGGGATTGGAATCCGGGGAGGAAAGCCTTGAGGGGAAGCATATAAGCGATGTGTTTCCGGCAGGCGCCGGGAATTCGGAGGCCGTTTTGGATACGCAGGCGAAGCATCTGGTCATGTACCGGAAGAACCGGACCTGCTTTCCCGCGGAGACTAAGTTTCTGCAGGGGGAAGAGGACGGTTGCCGGATCTGCATGGCCAACGATATCCTGGAAAAGGAGCATTTGGCCAGGGAAATCGAGCAGGTGCGGGAGGAAGCCGGACAGGCGGCCAAGGTGAAATCGGAATTTGTGGCCAATGTGACCCATGAGCTGCGGACGCCGGTGAACGGCATTCTGGGCAATGTGAGGGAACTTTTGGGCGGGCCGCTGGAGGAGCGCACCGCAAAGGCCCTGCAGTTGATAGAGCGCTGCTGCGGGGATATGAACAAGATCATCGACAATATTCTGGATTTTTCGAAGCTGGAGGCGGGGAAATTTACCCTGGAGCCTCGGAAATTCCATTTTCGAAATATGCTGGATTATATAAAAGCCCAGCACATCAGCAGGATTACCGAGAAAGGCCTGGATTTCTTTCTGACTGTATCCCCCCAGGTGCCGGAGTACGTGGAGGGAGATGAGCTGCGCATTGTACAGATTCTGAATAATCTCCTGTCCAATGCGCTGAAATTCACTGCCGTGGGGAAGATCACTCTCCAGGCGCTTCTCACTGCCAGGGTGGACAAAAAGGTGGAGATTTTTTTCTTGGTATCCGATACCGGAATCGGTATCGCCCGGGAGGACCGGGATAAGCTCTTCAAAAGCTTCTCCCAGGTGGATGCCTCCATCTCCAGAAAATACGGCGGCACGGGGCTGGGCCTGAATATCTGCAAGCAGCTTGTGGAGCTCATGGGCGGCAGCATTGAGGTGGAGAGCGAAATAGGCAGGGGATCAAGCTTTTCCTTTTCCGTATGGGTGGGGGAATGCGGGGAGGATGCGGGTCCTGCGCCAGACGACATCAAGGCCGCGTTCCGCAATCTGCCCCGAATGGCAGAGGACGAGGGGGATGTAAAGCGCTACGGCACGGTTTCCAACAGGGAAGCGCTGGAGAAAAATCTGTCAAAGCTTATCTTAAGTGTGGAGATGGAGAATTGGGAGAAAGCGGAGATGTTCATGGAGACGGTGCGCCAGCTGACAGAAAATGCGCCGCCGGACATTAAGCGCCGGACGCTCCGGCTGAAGATGGCGATTCAAAAAGAGGATTATGAGAAAGTGACGGCAGAATTTGACACATTGTATCATAACAGTCTGACAGGGGATGAGGCCAGAGAGTCTGGCCCTTGAGATACCCGCATCAGTCTGCAGGCGGGGAGGGACCGGAGATGGATCAGGCGGACAGAGGCGCGGCGAAGATTCTCATCGTGGATGATCTGGAAGTGAACAGAAGCATTCTGGAGGAAATCATCCGGGACATGGGTTATTTGCCGGTATCGGCGGGCAGCGGGGAAGAGGCGCTGCAGCTGGTAAAGAAGATGTGCCCGCGATTGATTTTGTCCGACATTTCCATGCCGGGCATGGACGGCTATGAGCTTTGCAGGATTTTGAAAAACGATAATAAGACAAAAAATATCCCGATTATCTTTATTTCTGCATATGATAATCCGAAAGATATCATAAAGGGCCTGACGCTGGGCGGGGCGGATTATATCACCAAGCCCTTTTTCCCCGAGGTGGTCCAGGCGAGAGTCGGAGTTCATCTGCGCCTGTATGAGGCGGGCAGGGAACTGGAGGAGATGAACCGCAGACTCCATGCCTCCTTAAGCGAACAGCTTGCGCAGATCGAGCAGGAGAAGAAAGAGGTGCTGTATGCGCTGGCAGGAATTGCCGCGAGAAATTCCTGTTACAGAAAAGAGCATATAGAACGCCTGAAAGAAAACTGCAGGATTCTGGCACAGGGGATGCAGCTTTCCCCATTATATGAAGACAAGATTTCCGATGCCTATATCGATACCATTCAGCTGGCGGCGCCGCTGTGCGATATCGGCAATATCGGAATTCCGCTGGAGCTTTTGCGCAAGAGCGAGGCTTTTTCCCCGGGGGAGATGGCCATCGTACAGACCCATACCTCTATCGGCGCAAAGCTTTTGAGCGATCTGCATGTGGGCCGGGATTACAACGACTTTGTCTGCATGGCTGTGGACATTGCCCATTACCATCATGAGAACTGGGATGGAACCGGCTATCCGGAGGGGCTAAAGGGAGAAAGCATCCCCCTGGCGGCCCAGATCGTATCCATTGTCCAGGTTTACTGTGCCCTGACAGACAAGAAGAACTACAGCAGGGAAGAGGCCTTTCAAATCATGGAGGAGGAAGTAGAGGTAAAGTTCAATCCCGATATTTTCAAAATATGCCGCAAGATAGCGCGTCAGCTGCGTTAGGCGGCTCAGATCACAACAAAGCGTAAGGACAGCAGGAGGGGATGAACCGTGATTAAGGATGATGAATTTATAAGGATTGCCTCTTATATGAAACAGCGCTACGGAATTGATCTTTACCAGAAAAAGGTCATTGTCAACGGGCGGCTGGAGAATTATATTAAAAGAGGGGGCTGGAAAACCTTTGATGAATTCATGAATGCGGTGGAGCAGGACAAAACAGGCAATCAGGAAAAGATGCTGGTCAATTTCCTGACCACCAACCATACTTATTTCATGAGGGAATTTGAACATTTTGATTTCTTTAAGAATGAGGTGCTTCCCTGGCTTCACCAAAAGGAGGCGGCGCGCAGGGATCTGCGGATCTGGTGCGGCGCGGCTTCCTCGGGAGAAGAACCTTATATGATAGCCATGGTGCTGGCGGATTTCTTTGGGATGGAGCGGGACAGATGGGATACGAAAGTGCTGGCCACGGATATTTCCACCAAGGTGCTGCAGAAAGCAATGGCCGGTATCTATTCGGACGAACAGCTCAAGAATATACCGGAGCATTGGAAAAAGCGTTTTTTTAATAAGCTCCCGGGGGGAACTCAGTTTCAGGTGAAACAGGAGCTGAAAGACGAGGTGATCTTCCGACAGTTCAATCTGATGGATCCGTTTCCGTTCAAGCGCAGGATGCATACGATATTTCTGCGGAATGTCATGATATATTTTGACGATCATACCAAGCGTCAATTGGTACAAAAAGTCTATGACGCTCTGGAGCCGGGGGGATATCTGTTCATCGGCACCACGGAGACCATTGACCGCAACAGCACACCGTTTCAGATCATTCAGCCGTCGATATTCAGGAAATGACAGAGGGGGACAGGTGATATATGCTACCTATTAAGGTTTTGATAGTGGATGATTCCATTGTGTTTCGGGAACTGCTGGTCCAGAATCTGGGCAGGGATCCGGCTATAAAGGTCGTGGGTACCGCCAGGGATCCCTTTGAGGCCAGAGATGCCATTCTGGCTCTGAAGCCGGATGTGATGACCCTGGACATTGAGCTGCCCAGAATGAACGGCATTGAGTTTCTGCGCAAGCTTATGCCCCAGTACCCGCTTCCCGTGGTGGTGATCAGCTCCCTGAGCGATAAAGTGTTTGACGCCATGAACGCAGGGGCGGTGGATTTTGTGGCAAAACCTGCGGTGTCCAACAGACAGCAGCTGGAAGACTTTGTCCGCAATGAGCTGCTGGTGAAGATCAAGATAGCTGCCAGCGCCCGGATCAGCAATATAAAGAAAACCGTACTGATGAACCAGGGCATGCCGGAGCGTTCGGCGGTGAAACGCAGCAATCTCATCGTGGCCATCGGCGCTTCCACGGGAGGCACAGAGGCCACATCCGCCGTAGTGCGGTCATTTGGAACGGATATTCCGGGAATCGTCTGCGTACAGCATATGCCGCCCGGATTTACGCAGATGTACGCCAAGAGGCTGGACGACGAATGCCAGATCCATGTGAAAGAAGCAGAGACCGGAGACAGGGTTCTGCCCGGGCATATGCTTATAGCGCCCGGAGGCGACAGGCATATGAAACTGGTAAAAGTAGGGGGCAGCTACCAGGTGGAGATCAAGGCCGGCCCCAGAGTGAACGGGCATTGTCCCTCTGTGGACGTATTGTTTGACTCCGTGGCGAAAGCGGCGGGAAGCGACGCTCTGGGCATCATCCTGACAGGGATGGGCGGGGACGGCGCAAAGGGGCTGCTGGCCATGAGAAAGGCCGGAGCCAGAACCATCGGACAGGACGAATCCACCTGCGTGGTATATGGAATGCCGAAAGTCGCATATGATCTGGGGGCGGTGGAGTACCAGGAGAAGCTGGGAGACATCGCCGCAAGGACATACGCGGTATTGAATAAAATGTAAAGGAGAAAAATCATGAAGATTCTGCTGGCGGAGGATGATTTCGCAACAAGGAAATTTATGGCAAGCTTTCTCTCAAAGTACGGTGAGTGTGACATTACGGTGGACGGAATGGAAGCCGTGGACGCATTTATGATGGCTTTGGAGGACAAGGAGCCTTATGACCTGATCTGTCTTGACATTATGATGCCTGTCATGGACGGCTATCAGGCCCTGATGGGTATTCGAAATCTGGAAAAGGAAAGAGGCATTCCCGAGGACAAGGCGGTTAAGGTCATTATGACCACGGCCCTGAACGAGGAAAAGAACGTCAAGATGGCATTTGAGCTGGGGTGCACCATATACTCCGGAAAGCCTATCGATCAGGAGCGCTTCGAAAAGGCCCTGAAGAAGCTGAACCTGATCTGACAGGCAGCTAAAAGAGTAAAGCGCGCTGTCCGCGCGCCCACGAAAGGAGATAGATATGGCGGGAGATTTTAACACAGAAAGCATGCTGGACATGTATCTGTTCGAGAACAGCCAGCTGCTGGAGCAGCTTCAGGAGACCGTTCTGGAACAGAAAGATGCGGACTGCTTTGACGAGGACAGCATCAACGAGATATTCCGGACCATGCATACCATCAAAGGCTCATCCGGCATCATGATGTTCGATAATATCACGGCTGTGTCGCACAAACTGGAAGATGTCTTCTTTTATTTGAGGGAGTCCCATCCGGATAATGTTCCCCATGTGGAGCTGGTGGAGCATGTGCTGGAAGTGGAGGACTTTATCTCGAATGAAATGGAGAAGATTAGGGGCGGCGAGCCTGCGGACGGCGATGCCACGGACATCATCGCGGATCTGGACAAATTTTTGAACAAGATCAAGAACGGCGGCGCAGGAGGAGAGGGCGGCCCGGCAGTGGAGAATGTCCATGAGGAGCCGAAGCATTTCTACATCGCCCCCGTGGCCAGCGCCGCCAGCCGCTTCTACAAGATTTTTATCCACTTCTTCCCGGAGACGGAGATGGCCAATGTGCATGCGTACAAGACCGTCTACGCTCTGAAAGAGATCGCGGAGGACATCCTGTACTCTCCGGAGGATCTCCTCACGGATGAGAAGTGCGGCGAGACCATCATCAAGGAGGGCTTCCGTATCCTGCTTCAGGCGCAGTGCAGCGAGGAGGAGGTTCGGGAGCTCATAGGCGTGGGATACGACATCGAGAAGGTGGATGTCTTCGAGTGCGATGCCAATCAGTTCCTGCTGGGCTTCGACTTCGGAGACACAGAGCCCCTGCCCCAGATCGACCTGGAGTCCAGCGTGGAGGTCATAGAGGCCAAGCAGGAGGCCGCCGCACAGGCCGGGGAGGCCAAGGCGGAGGAGAAGAAGCCCGAGACGCCCAAGATCACGCCGGGTGATTTCGTCATCCAGTCCAAGGAGCCCGGCAGGCAGAAGAAGCTGGCCAAGGATAAGCCAAAGGGTGAAAAAGCCGCGTTCATCAGCGTCAACGTAAGCAAGATGGATCAGCTTATGGATCTGATCGGGGAGCTGGTGATCTCCGAGTCCGTGGTACTGCAGAGTTCCGATCTGAAAGTACCCGGCCTGAACCTGGACAACTTCAACAAGGCGGCGGCCCAGCTGGCATCCATTTCCACGGATTTACAGAATGTCATCATGTCCATGCGCATGGTGCCTCTGACCAACACTTTCCAGAAGATGAACCGTATTGTCTTCGACGTGTCCAGAAAGCTGGGCAAGGACATTGAGTTCGTGATGGTGGGCGACTCCACCGAGGTGGATAAGAACATCATTGAACATATCTCCGATCCTCTGATGCACCTGGTGCGCAATGCCGTGGACCATGGCATCGAGAGCAATGAGGAGAGGGCGGCCAGCGGCAAGACGGAGAAAGGAAAAGTCACCCTGTCCGCCAAGACAGAGGCCGGTAAGGTATGGATCAGCGTGGAGGACAACGGCACCGGACTGGATCGGGAGAAGATCCTGGCCAAGGCCAGAAAGCAGGGCATCCTGGAGGACAACAAGCCGGATTCCGCTTACAACGACAAGGAAGTGTACCAGTTCATTACCCTGCCCGGATTCTCCACCAATGAGCAGGTGACCGAGTACTCCGGACGAGGCGTGGGCATGGACGTGGTGGTGCAAAATATCCAGGCTATCGGCGGCGCTCTGGAGATCGAGAGCACGCCGGGCAAAGGCAGCATCATGAGTCTGAAGATTCCCCTGACGCTGGCCATCATCGACGGCATCGTCATGGAGGTGGGCACATCCTCCTTTGTCATGGAGACAGGCGTCATCAAGCAGTTCATCCGTGTGAAAGAGGACATGATGATCCATGAACCCAACGGCGACGAGTTTGTCATGATCCGCGGCGACTGCTTCCCGGTGATCCGCCTGGGCAACTGGTACGGCCTGGAGGAGTATCAGGAATCCGTGGAGGACGGCGTGATGCTGATCCTGGAGGTGGAGGATCGGAAGATCTGTCTGCTGGTGGATAAGCTGGTGGGAGAACAGGAAATCGTGGTGAAACCGATTCCTTCCTATATCAAAAAGGTGAAAGGCCTGTCCGGCTGTACGCAGCTGGGCGACGGCAGCATCGCTCTGATACTGGATGCTCCTGGGTTGGTAGAGTAAAAGTTACTGTTCATGCAAAGGGCGCGTCAAAACGCCTGGCGGAATTGGCTGGTGGACAGTAAATAAAATCATAGAAAGGAACGGCTAATCATATGGATGAAATGATGAACACCGGTGTCGGCAGTGCGGACACGCAGGAAGGCAAATACATGACATTCAAGTCCGGATCCGAGTATTTCGGTCTGGAGATTCAATATGTACAGCAGATTATCCAGTTTCAGGCCATCACCAAGATTCCTGAGACGGAGGATTACATTAAGGGTCTGATTAACCTGAGAGGAAAGATCGTCCCTGTGGTGGATGTCCGCGTGCGGTTCAAGCAGGGGGAGTGCGAGTACAATGACAAGACCTGCATTCTGGTCATCGTGGTCAAGGACACCACGGTGGGTCTGATTGTGGAGCAGATTGCGGAGGTGGCGGAGATTCAGAAAGAGAATATCCTGCCGCCGCCCACCATAGGACGGAACGACAAGGGGCATCATAAATATGTCTACGGAATCGCCAAGGTGGGGAACTCGGTAAAGCTCCTGTTGGATCCGGAGAAGCTGCTGTACGATGATGAGAATGTGGACGGAGATTCAGCTAAAATGGAAGAGGAAGAATGAGAGGAGATAAGTCATGAAAAACATGAAGATGAAGACAAAATTGATTATCGGTTTTTGTGTGCCGAGCGTTCTTGTGCTGATCAATATTATACTCGGCCAGTTGTCCACAAAGAATGCGATCCATATCGTGGATCCTGAAAAGCAGTCGTCTTATCTGCTGGGATCCACCATATTCACGATGGCCATGGCGGTGCTCTCCATGGCGGTGACTTTCTTCATCGCCCTGGTGCTGATCAGGACGATTGAGAAATCCGTGAAGCAGCTCTCCGATGCGGCCAAAGAGATTGCAAAGGGCCGTGTGGACATCCACATGGAGAAGTACAACGATGATGAGTTCGGTGAACTGGTGGATGAATACACCCGTGTAATCGAGAATATCAAATACCAGTCCCATATCGCGGAAGAGGTGTCCAACGGCAATCTGACCATCACGGTCAATCCCGTGTCCGCGGACGACCTGCTGGGACATTCCCTGAAGAAGCTGGTGGACGATAACCACAATGCCCTGAGCAATATCAGCGACGCGGGCTCCCAGGTCACCATCAGTTCCTCCCAGGTGGCCAGCGCCAGCCAGGCACTGGCACAGGGCTCTACGGAGCAGGCCAGCGCTATTGAGCAGATTACCGCTTCCATCGACGAGATTGCGGAGAAGACGAAGCAGAACGCGGAGCAGGCCAATTCCGCCGCGGGCCTGGTGGTGAAAGCTATCGCGGACGTTAAGCGGGGCAATGTACAGATGCAGGATACCATTTCTGCCATGCAGGACATCAACAGGGCTTCCGAGAATATTTCCAAGATCATCAAGACCATTGAGGACATTGCGTTCCAGACCAATATCCTTGCCCTGAACGCAGCCGTAGAGGCTGCCAGGGCGGGCGAGGCAGGCAAAGGATTCGCGGTAGTGGCGGAAGAGGTGAGAAGCCTTGCGGCCAAGAGCGCGGAGGCTGCCAGCGAGACATCGGCTCTGATCGAGGATTCTATCGAAAAGGTGAACTCCGGATCCAAGATCGTGGACGAGACCGCTAAGGCTATGGAAGAGATCACAAAGGTAGTGCAGGAGAGCGAGGTCATCATCAACGGCATCGCGGAATCCTCCAACTATCAGGCCACCGCAGTAGCCCAGATTGAGCAGGCTATTTCCCAGGTATCCCAAGTAGTGCAGACGAACTCCGCTACCAGCGAGGAATGTGCGGCGGCCAGCGAGGAACTGTCCAACCAGGCTTCCAGAATGCGGGAGATGCTGTCCATCTACAACCTGGGCAACGAGGGCGGCGGAAGCTCTTCTTTCAAGGGCTCTTCTTCTTCCTCTTCCTCCTATCATGCATCTGCCGCCAACGAGCAGGTGATTTCCCTGGGCGACGGCTTCGGGAAGTATTGATCAGAAAGAGGTGTGTGAATGAATCTGTTAGATAAGCTGAGAGCTATGGGGGTTGACGTGGATGACGGACTGAAGCGCCTCATGGGAAATGAGAAGCTTTACAAAAGGCTGTTGGGTTCTTTTGTGAAGATGATCAGGACCCAGGCCGTGGATCCTGACTTTGACGAGAATGAATATACGGAGGCCATAGAGAAAGCGCATTCCATCAAGGGTACGGCAGGGAATTTGTCCCTTACCCCTATTTACGAGGCCTATACCGAGATCCTGAACCTGCTGAGAACGGATAAGCCGGCTGAGGCAAAGGCAGTTCTTGCGAAAGTATTGCCTGTTCAGGAGGAAATCATTTCGTGTATCGAGGAGAATATGGAATAATTGTGTAGAGTGAAGCAGTGCTGTGGGAATGGTTCCTGCAGCACTGTTTTTCAGCTTTCATAAGAGGATAAAAATGGGGATTATTGATAAATTGTTCAGCAGGGTGAATACTGCAGCGGAACAGGAAATACTGACAGATGTAAAAGAAAAGCCATTGGAGGGAGACGATATGGAAGCTGTGCACTTAAGACCCCAGCGGGGTATGAAGCTGCAGCCCCTGGATGAGATAGGCGGCTTCAAGGTCAGGCCTGGATTCTACAACAGGGACGGCGCTACGGGCACATCGAGCGGGGTGAGCTTCACCATCCATTCCAGAGGAGCCACGAAATGTACGCTGCTCCTGTACCATCCACAGGAGGCGGAGCCCTATGCAAGGCTGGAACTCCCGGACTCCTATCACATAGGGAACACATACTCCATACTTGTATTCGGAATTAAAATCGAGGAGTTTGAATACGCGTTTCAGCTGGACGGGCCTTATGACAGAGCAAAGGGGAAGCTTTTCGACAAGAACAAGGTACTTCTGGATCCTTATGCGAAAGCCGTGACAGGCCAGCGCAACTGGGGAGAGCGGCCGGAGAACGGCAAGAACTTTGAATACCATGCCAGGGTTGTGGAGAATAACTTCGACTGGGGAAAGATCAGGCAGCTGGAGACGCCTCTGGAAGACCTGGTCATCTATGAGATGCATGTGAGAGGGTTTACAAAGGATGCCTCATCAGGAGTGACGGCGCCGGGAACTTATGAGGGGCTGCGGCAGAAGATTCCTTACCTGAAAGATCTGGGCGTAAATGCCGTGGAGCTGATGCCGATCTTTGAATTTGACGAGATGGAGGATGCCAGGATGGTGGACGGTGTGCAGCTCTATAATTATTGGGGCTATAACACGGTCTGCTTCTTTGCGCCCAATACGGGATATTCCTCTAAGGTGGAGCACAATCACGAGGGAGACGAGCTGAAACAGCTGATCTATGAGCTGAAGGAGAATGGGATTGAGGTCATTTTGGATGTGGTGTTCAATCATACTGCGGAGGGCAATGACGACGGCCCCTGTTTTTCCTTTAAGGGAATCGACAATGATGTGTACTATATCCTGACACCGGACGGGCATTACTATAATTTCAGCGGGTGCGGCAACGCTCTGAATGGCAACCATCCCATGACCAGGCGGTTTATCATTGACTGTCTGCGCTATTGGGTGACGGAATATCGTGTGGACGGTTTCCGCTTTGACCTGGCTTCCATCCTGACCCGGGACCAGAAAGGCGAACCTATGGCGGAACCGCCTATCTTGCAGGAGATTGCCTTTGACTCCATTTTGGGCAAGGTGAAGCTGATTGCGGAGGCCTGGGATGCGGTGGGCCTTTATCAGGTGGGAAGTTTCCCGGCTTTCAGCAGATGGTCTGAGTGGAACGGCAGATACCGGGACGATATGCGGCGCTTCCTGAAAGGCGACGGCGGCATGGCCGGGACGGCAATCACACGGATCACAGGTTCCCGGGATATGTACGATCCTCTGAAGAGGGGCGCCAGCGCATCGGTGAATTTCCTGACCTGCCATGACGGCTTTACCCTGTATGACCTGTATTCCTACAATGTCAAGCACAATGAGAAAAACGGCTGGGACAATACGGACGGGGACAATAATGGAAACAGCTGGAACTGCGGCGTGGAAGGGGAGACCACAGACCCGGAGATAGAGTGCCTGCGCCGCCGCATGGTGAAAAATGCCTTTACGGCGCTGATGTGCAGCAGAGGCCCGGCTATGTTTTTCGCCGGGGATGAATTCTGCAATACACAGTTCGGGAATAATAATGCTTACTGCCAGGACAACCTCATTTCATGGCTGGACTGGGGCAGACTGGAGGAATATCGGGAGATACACGATTTCTTCCGCTATATGATCGCGTTCCGCAGAGAGCATGCTGTGGTGAGGAAAGCCACGGGAAGCGCCGCATGCGGATTTCCGGAGATCAGTATTCACAATGGATATCCGTGGAACGGGAGAACGGATTACAACTGCAAATTAATTGGAATCATGTATGCAGGCAGGAATGAAGAGGATACGAAAGACGACATCGTATTCTACGGAATGAATGCCTATTGGAATCCGCTGGACATGCAGCTGCCCAATCTCCCCGAGGGAATGAAGTGGAAAGTCTGCGTCAATACTTTTGCAGAGTATGGTGAGGGGAAAGATATCGAAGCCCAGACGCATTTCGAATACGGCAGCATGCTGCAGATTCCGCCCCGGACAGCAGTGGTGCTGGTAGCTGAATGAGAATGGCCGCAGTCCGTAACCGGAGAGTCAAATATTCGGAATCCGCATAGAATAAAGGGAAGGGAATGAAGCCTATGGGCGGAGGAGAACTCGGGAATGGATTGCAGGGACAGGATTCTTTCAAATAACTACTATGATGTCGTAATAGACTTTCCCATAGATGTGCTGCGGTATGACTATTTTGATCTGTGCTATGTCAATGTGGATGAGTTTTATAACATTGTATACATCAACCGGGAAAATATCAGGAATGTCAGCAATTATATTTTTGACTATAAAAGCGTGCCCAAGCTGTATGGTCTGATGCAGCAGGATGCCGCCGGTCAGGGCTTCGACCCCAACAACCTGATCGCCAGCGGTATCACCCAGGCTCAGAGACCACCTCTTAGCCTTACCGGCCGGGGGGTGGTTATCTGTGTTATAGACACGGGAATTGACTACACGAATGAAGTGTTCCGGGACAGTCAGGGGAACAGCCGGATTTTGGCCATTTGGGATCAGACCATCCAGAACGGCAGGTCTCCCGAGGGTTTTTACTATGGCTCGGAGTATACCAGGGAGGACATCAATCGGGCGCTGCAGGCGGAAGATCCTTACAGTATCGTTCCCAGCCGGGACGAAATCGGCCATGGGAGCGCGCTGGCAGGGGTGGCCGCGGGCAGCAGGCTGGGAAACGGGCCGGGGTATACGGGAGCCGCACCGGATGCTGATATAGTTGTAGTAAAATTGAAACAGGCAAAGCAGTATCTCAGGGATTTTTTCATGATACCGGCCGGCGTACCGGCCTACGAGGAGACGGATATCATGCTGGCGGCCCGATATGCGGACAGCTTTGTGGAACAGTTCCGGCGGCCGGTGGTGATCTGTCTGGGGCTGGGCACCAGCTATGGAGACCATGACGGCAACGCGCCGCTGCCCCGTTTCCTGGATGCCATTGCGGCAAAGCGCAGCCGTGCAGTGGTGGTCTGCGGCGGAAATGAAGGGAATGCGGCACATCATTTCCAGGGGAGGCTGGATTCTCAGCGGAATGCAGTACCGGTGGAGATCAGGGTGCCGGAAAACGTAGACGGTTTTATCATGGAGCTGTGGGGGAATGTACCGGACATTTTCACCATATCCGTGCGCTCTCCCGGCGGGGAGACGATTCCCGCCATCCGCCTGGGGGTTCAGGGCAGCATCACATACAGCTTTATTTATGAGAGAACCCGGATTACGATAGCGGGCTCTTTGGTGGAACCCAGCTCGGGAGAAGAGATGGTGCTGTTGCGGGTCGATCAGCCCACACCGGGTATCTGGACATTCCAGGTGGAGGCTGTGGGAAATATCTATAACGGCACCTTTCACATGTGGCTGCCGATCACGCAATTTATGAATGCCTCGGCCTATTTTCTGGAGGCATCGCCATACATTACCCTGACAGAGCCTGCCATGGCCCGGGACGTTATCAGTGTGTCCGCCTATAATGCCGCGAATAACAGCTTTTTCATTGAATCAGGCAGAGGTTTCACCAGAAACAACGGGATAAATCCGGACTTCGCCGCCCCAGGCGTGAACATATCTACCATCCGGGGCAGGGAAACCGGCAGTTCTTTTGCCGCCGCCATCACAGCCGGCGCCGTGGCCCAGTTCCTGCAGTGGGCAGTGGTGGAGGGGAATAACCAGATCGTGGCCAGCAGGGAGATTAAGAATTATTTTGTGAGAGGCGCGTCGCGGAGTGGGGAGTTGACGTATCCGAACCGGGAGTGGGGGTACGGGCGGCTGAACGTTGTGGGGACATTTGACGCGCTGATTGGGGTGTGAGTTGTATAGAGATTAGCCCCCATCCTCCGGATCGACAAAGCTCTGCCCCCATGCAAAATCCGGAGAGAAAACCTGCTCCCCATCCACCTGGACGAACTCGGAGGTGCAAACCGCACTGTAGTCATACAGCCCCCAATAGTATTTCAAAGTTTTCTCCGTCCCCAGCCCCATACCGCAGGCCCAGTAGGTGCCGTCCTCTTTCAGCACAATGGTATTCTCCAAACCCCGAGGATTTACATGTCTTAGTTCCGATATATCCTGACAGTCGATATTGTCTTCGGCGGATCCGGTCCAGACCATGACAGCGCCCTCCGCCACCTGAGTGGGACTGTTTACAGCGGATATATCCGCAACGCCGCAGTTGCCCGCATAATTATACCCCCATGTCCACACGCTGCCGTCCTGAAGCAATGCAGCATGACTGAAAGCGCCTCCCGTCACCAGCGCCGCCTTTTCCAGCACTTTCACCGGCATCTGACTGTACGCTCCCCCATAGACAATGGTCCCCCACACCCAGACGGCACGATCCTGCGTCATACATACCACATCATCCCGGCCGCACCGGGCATAGGCCACGTCCTCCATGAGCAGCAACGGCGTATTCACGGAATGCATCTCTCCATTGGCATAAGCCTCCGGATCCAGCTCCCTGAACTGCTGCAGAGCTCCGCATCCGGCATTACCCATTCCGTACAGCTTATGGTCCTTGGTCAGGTAGATGGCAAAGCCGGATTGGGAGTAATCCACATGGATCACGTCCTCCGCGATCTTTACCAAATCCTCATGAAAATCCGTATCCTGGTTTCCCTGCCCCAGCTGACCATAGCGGTTGCTGCCGCTTCCCCACAGTACGCCTCTCTCGTCAATATAGTACAGATTGTCTGTATAGCCTGTATTCGTGATATAATACTCCTCAATGGACAGGCTGACGCTGGCCTCTGCACCCTTTTCCATCGCTTCGCTTTCAGGTTCTTTTCCGTCAGACGGCTCAGGGGAAACTAAGGGAGAGGCGGCGGACTCCGGGGAGAGCGCGCTTTCCGAAAGCTCATCCTGTCCCTCGGCGCTTTCACCCTCTGCCCTGGGTTGGGGCCGGGCCGCACATGCGGTACAGAATAGGGACATGCTTACGGCAATGGCTAACAGACTGCGGACATAAATTTGCGTTTTCTTTGTTTTGGCAATATGCTTCATAGTCACATTCTCCTGCCTTTCCGGCGTGCACACTAATAAAAATCCCTGGTTCAATTATCTATCATAGCATTTCAGGCTGCAAGAAACAAGTGCATTGCCGAAAATAATCCGTGATTACATAACACACAGAAGTTCTGCAAGCCGTTGCCGGCAAGTACGATACAAAACCCTAAAGAAAGCGGAGGACAAAATCAGGTCAGCGAACCGCCTCTGCCGGGGAAAATAAGCGGAATTGATTGACAAACCCGCCGCTATCCCGTATAGTTATCTCATTGTGCAAGCATTCGAAAAAAGTCGCATTTTGGAAGACTGCAGGACACGCAGCCAGTATGGCGCCCCGGGGCGCTGCCACAAAGGAGATGCAAGAATTGAAAAATACCATAATTTCCCTGAAAGACATTACTGTCTCCTACGATGGGGAACAAGTGCTGGGAGGTTTCAACCTGGACATACACGACGGCGAGTTCGTCACCCTCTTAGGCTCCTCCGGCTGCGGCAAGACCACTGTCCTGCGCACCATTGCCGGATTTATCAGGCCGGATGCCGGAAATGTATTTTTTTATGATAAAAATATCACCGAACTCCCGCCCCACAAGCGGGAAGTGAACACGATTTTCCAGAAATATGCCCTGTTTCCCCACCTCAATGTATACGAGAACATCGCGTTCGGCATGCGCTTAAAAAGGCGCGGCGAAAAGGAGATCAGGCAGACGGTACAGGAGATGCTGGCCATGGTGAACCTCACCGGCTATGCCCACAGAGGCATAGGACAGCTTTCCGGAGGACAGCAGCAGCGGGTAGCCATCGCCAGGGCCCTGGCCAATGAGCCCAAGGTTCTTCTTCTGGACGAGCCCCTGGGAGCCCTGGATCTGAAACTGCGCAAGGACATGCAGGCAGAACTGAAGAAGATTCAGCAATGCACCGGCATTACCTTTGTGTTTGTCACCCACGACCAGGAGGAGGCTTTGTCCATGTCCGACACTGTGGTGGTGATGGACGGCGGCGTCATCCAGCAGATCGGCTCTCCCACGGACATCTACAATGAGCCGAAGAATGCCTTTGTGGCGGATTTCATCGGGGAGTCCAATATCCTGGACGGGATCATGCTGGAGGACTATTCGGTGAAATTCGCGGGGCATAGTTTCCGCTGCCTGGACGGCGGCTTCGGCAGGAACACGCCGGTGGACGTGGTGATACGACCGGAAGACATCAAGGTAGTAGAACCGGATTCCACCCGGATTGTAGGCGATGTGACGGCAGTGACATTCAAGGGCGTGCACTATGAGATCATCGTGGACGTGGCTGGCTTTAAGTGGATGATACAGTCCACGGAGTGCCGCCAGGTGGGGGATCACATCGGCCTGGCTCTGACTCCCAACGACATCCACGTCATGCACAAGTCCGAATACTCCGGTGTGTTCGGGGATTACAGTACTTTCAGCGATGAGATGGAAGAGGACATCACTGCTTCGGAGGAAGCGAATGTGCGGGAGGAGGGCGATGGGAATGAAATCTGATTCCAAGCTTCTCTCCGCGCCGTATACGGTCTGGATGACGATTTTTATCGTGGTGCCCATGCTGTTGGTGGGATATTTTGCTTTTACGGATAAAGCAGGCTGTTTTACTATGGAAAACATACTGAGCGTGGGACAGTATTCCAATGTATTCCTGCGCTCCATCTGGCTGGGAGCCGTGGCCACCGCCATCTCCCTGGGATTGGGGTATCCTTTTGCCATGATCATCGCAAAGATGAATGCAAAACGCCAGAATGTCATGGTGATGCTGGTGATGCTGCCCATGTGGATGAACTTTCTGCTGCGCACCTATGCATGGATGACACTTTTGGAAGACAGTGGGTTAATCAATTCTGCTCTGGCGGCAATAGGTCTGCCCAGGGTTCATATGATCAATACCGCGGGGGCAGTGGTCTTAGGGATGGTATATAATTATATTCCGTACATGATCCTGCCGCTGTATTCCGTGCTGACCAAAATCGACCGCAGCGTCATTGAGGCGGCTCAGGATCTGGGGGCAGGCAGCATGCAGGTTTTTTTGAAAGTGGTGGTGCCTTTAAGCATGCCCGGGATCATCTCCGGCGTGACCATGGTGTTCGTACCGGCGGTGAGTACTTTCATCATCTCCAAGATGCTGGGCGGGGGCGGAAACCTCCTCATAGGCGACCTCATCGACATGCAGTTTCTGGGAAGCGCCTACAATCCCAACCTGGGCTCCGCCGTATCGCTGGTGCTGATGGTGATTATCCTGATCTGCATGGGTATCATGAACCAGTTTGACGACGGGGAAGCGGGTGAGAAAGGGGGGATGCTGTTGTGAAAAAGGCAGGAGGACGTATCTACACTTTTCTCATTTTCCTCTTTTTATATGCACCGATCCTGGTGCTTATCGTGTTCTCTTTTAACGACACGGAGACGGGAAGCCGCGCGGTGTGGGGCGGATTTTCTCTGCGCTGGTACCGGAAATTGTTTGAAGACAGACTTATTCTGGAAGCCCTGCGCAACACTCTGCTGATCGCAGTGGTGGCTGCGGCGGTGTCCACGGTTCTGGGCACGGTGGCTGCCATCGGGATCAACGGCATGAAGCGTCTTCCCAGGCGCATCATGATGAATATCACGAACTTTCCCATGGTCAATCCGGAGATCGTCACAGGAGTATCGCTGATGCTCCTGTTCGTGTCTGCGGTGCGCCTGTTTGGCGGGCGGAGCTTAGGGATGGCATCACTGATTGCGGCCCATATTACGTTCTGCCTGCCCTATGTGATCCTGTCCGTGCTGCCAAAGCTGCGTCAGATGGACCCCAATCTCTATGAGGCGGCCCAGGATCTGGGATGCCCGCCGATGAAAGCCTTTTTTAAGGTGGTGCTGCCGGAGATTATGCCCGGGATCGTCACAGGAATGATTATGGCCTTTACCCTTTCCATCGACGACTTTGTGATCAGCTATTTCACCAGCGGAACGACCCAGACCCTGCCTATCTACATTTACTCCATGACCCGTAAGCGCATCAGTCCGGAGATCAATGCCCTGTCCACGGTGCTGTTCGCGGCAGTGATGGTATTACTGATCATTGTGAATGTCCGCAATCTGAAAGAACAGGGCGGGCAGCAGAAAGAGGAGGTGTAAGGCGGTATGGAAGACCTGTTCCATAAAAGCGGCAAAACCCGAAAAGAGACAGCACAGTCAGGTCTGTTCGGACGACTCCGGTGGGCCTTTGCCCTTTTCGCGGCATCTTTTCCGGCGCTCATGCCGGCGCAGACCGTGGGCGCTGCGGAGACTGCCGGTCAGGGCGTTACCATTAACGTATACAACTGGGGGGAATACATTGCCAACGGCACCGACGGTTCCCTGGACATAAATGCGGAATTTACCAGGCGTACAGGCATCCGCGTCAATTACACCACTTTCGACAGCAATGAAGCCCTGTACTCCAAGCTTGTGGGCGGCGGTGCGGATTATGATATCATTATTCCGTCGGATTATATGGTATCAAGGCTTATCCATGAAAATATGCTGGCGGAGCTGGACTTCTCCAATATTCCCAACTACCAATATATCGACGACAGCTTCCGGAATGCGGATTACGACCCGGAGAACCGCTTTTCCGTGCCCTATACCTGGGGCGTGGTGGGCCTGTTCTACAACACGGACTATATTGAAGAAGAGATTACAAGCTGGTCTTCTCTTTGGGACGACCGCTATGCGGGAAAGATACTGATGTTTGACAATCCCAGGGATTCCTTTGCCATCGCGCAGCTCCTGCTGGGGCAGTCTCTGAACACCGTCGAGGAAAGCGACTGGTTGGAAGCTGCCGCGCTTTTAAAGCAGCAAAAGCCCTTGGTACAGGCCTATGTCATGGACCGTATCTTCGACAAAATGGAGAGCGAGGAAGCCTGGATAGCGCCCTATTATTCCGGGGATGCTGCTATTCTGGTGGACAACAGCGACAACATCCGCTTCGTGGTGCCGAAAGAAGGGACCAATTATTTTGTGGACGCCATGTGCATTCCGGCCACCTCCAGCCACAAGGCCGAGGCGGAGGCCTATATCAATTTCCTCTGCGACCCCGAGATCGCCGGAGCCAACATGGATTACGTAGGCTATTCCACCCCTGAAACGGCGGCTAAGGCCTATATGGATCCGGAGATGGTGGAGAGCCCTGTCCACTATCCGGACGAGGAGATTCTGGCCCGCACCCAGGTATTCGTCAATCTGCCGGAAAATACCGGCAAGCTTATCGATAAACTCTGGGCGGAGGCGAAAATGGGCGGTCCGGGCGAGTCCGCGGTGCTGGTGGCAATTATTCTGGGATTTCTGGCAGTGTATATTGCCATATTGGTGTACAAACGGCGCAAACGAAAGAGAGAACTGGCGTAAAAGTGCGTAAAAAAATAGGCGAAATATAGGCAAAGGTGATATTGAAAAGCTGTAATAGGAATGATAGAATAGGAAAGGCGGTAATTTCGGAAGCGGACTGTAAAAGGAGGAGCATACATGAATAAAGAAGTGGTCATACTTAACAGGGAAAGGAATGTTTCCCTGACGGTATATCTGCTGGACGTGGGCGGGGAATTCCCTGCCATTGCCAAACGTCCCCTGGTTTTGGTGCTGCCCGGAGGCGGATACCAGTTCTGTTCGGACAGAGAAGCGGATCCTGTGGCGCTGTCTTACTTAAAGGCAGGCTACCACGCGGCGATTCTGCGCTATTCCGTGGCCGCTTACGCGGACTGGCCCAACCCCTTGGACGACTATGACCAGGCTATGGAATTCCTGAAAGGAAAATCGGAAGAGTGGAATATCTATGCCGACAGGATCGCTGTTATCGGCTTCTCCGCAGGGGGCCATCTGGCGGCAGCGGCAGCCACCATGGCCAGGAACCGGCCCGCGGCCGCCATCCTTGGCTATGCGGTGGCCGGAGAGGATGTAAAAGGCTGCTCTCCCACAGCGCCGGATACCGTCAGCGCAGTGGACGGACAGACACCGCCCTGCTTCCTGTTCCATACCAGGAACGACAATGTTGTGCCCGTGATGAATTCCGTCAGGTTTATGGAGGCGCTGACAGAGCATGACATCACCTTTGAGAGCCATATTTATTCCTACGGCCCTCACGGCTTCAGCACATGTGATACAAGCGTACAGGGGCCGTCCACCCATATCAGCAGGAGAGTGCCCAACTGGGTGCCGGATTCCATTGGCTGGCTGCGGGAAGTGTTCGGAGAGTTCGACGACAGGAATGGGGGACTTTTAGAGCCGGCGGTAAAGGCCCGTCTGTCCGCTGACGGCGGGGATTTCCTTTCTGTTGACTGTACCATGGGGCATGTCATGAATAATCCCAAAGGAGCGGAGCTTTTGACTGCAGTGACGGCGAAGCTGAAAGAGCGGGCGCCCGACCGCCCGGTCTTGCTGGCGGAAGAGATGCCGCCCGAAATGAAGAAAACGGTAGGCAGGATGCTGGTCCGGGACGCGCTGGGATTTGTTCGGGCAGGCGAGGCTGTGCTCCAAGACCTGGACGCGCAGCTGCGGCAGATTCCGAATCGCTAGAACAGTTCCCGCGGCATTGCCGTCTGTAAAAGACGGAGAATGGAGTTTTCAATATGAAATTAATGGACTGGGATGAAGAGGAAGAAAAGGCAGGGAGAACTGAAAAAGGCAGCCGTTTAAAGTCGGACCCGGATTTCGGGGAGGAAACTTCCGACAGGGACAGCGGAGAGCATAAGCCGGATTTCCATGAAAGGCTGCGGCGGGGAAGCACGGACCGGGAGGAGGAACTTGCTCCCCTGGCCATGTGGGCCAAGGTACTGATCTTTATCGGCCTGGCAGTGCTGGCTGCCCTTATCTGTGCAGTGCTGTGGAATTTTGTCCATCCGGACAAGCCCGAGGACAATCAAAACAGTCTGCCGGGAAATATAGAGGCTTCGGGAGACAATTCGGCTCCCGCTCAGGATTTGCCGTCCGGGGCAGAGGACGGGAACGGCGAGTCATCGGCTCCCGACACCGAATATGATCCGAGTCAAAACCCGGAGAACCCCGGGGAGTCCGGCGGTGACACGGCCACGGATCCTGGGACGCCGTCCGGCACGGAGACTCCCGACAGCAAGCCGGAAGCTTCCGACGTGCAGGTCCCGGAACAGCCCGAGACTTCCGGCTCCCGGCCTGCCGGAGAGACACAGGCCTCCCAGCCCCCTGCCGGTTCCGCGCCGGATGCGGGCGCGGAGACACCCCCTGCCGGAAACGGTGTCATGACATTTTCGGCCGTACAGGAATCCGTGACGCCCAAGGATGCAGTCAATCTGCGAACTGCTCCCACTACCACGGATGAAAATAATATTGTAGTAAAGATTCAGAACGGAGAGGCCCTTTCCAGAACCGGCATCAACAATGACACAGGCTGGTCCCGAATTGACTATAACGGTCAGACCCTGTATGCTGTAAGCCAGTACCTGACCACGGATCTGAATTATAAGCCCCCGGTGATACCCGCCGACCCCAACAGGGTCGTCACGGCCGGAGGCAGCGTCGTTATTTTTGAAAACTGCGATGACTGGATCACGCCCAAGGAATATGTAAACCTGCGGACGGAACCCAGCACAGTTCAGGACAATGACACAGTCAGCTGCCAGCTGAATTATGGAGAGAAAGCCCATCGCACCGGCTACAGCGAAGACTTCGGCTGGTCCAGAGTGGAGTACAACGGACAGGTGCTCTATGTAGTCACCAGCTTTGTCTATGTGGTTCCGATGGAATAAAGTGTGAAGTGTGTGTGCCAGTTTATTTATTAGTTTGTTTATTAACTCGTTTATTGTCAATAGGACTGGGTTCTGTAGTATGCGTTAAAAACGGCGCTTGTGCCTTGGGAGGCATGAGCGGAAACGCTAGGATTTGAAGATATTCAGCTCACCGCTGAAGATTTTGTCGGTTACAACGGCGATGGAGCCGATCAAGGGCGCCTGACCGCCGAAAGAGGACCTGACGATATCAATGACATGGCCTGTGTTGGACATGGGGCCGCTGTTGAGCTTGGTGGTGAGGGTGTCCTCCACTACGGTGGTCTCCACGAGAGTGTCATAGCCTACGATGATATGGCTGACATCCAGCAGATGGATGGCGTTTCGCACCGCATAGGACAGATATCCGCAGAATTCGTCCAATGCAGCCATGGCCAGGAAGTCCATGGCTGCGGCGGCGGTTATGATATCGTCCCAGCTGTAGGATTCCTGACCTTTGGGCAGCAGGGTGGGGCCTTTGTAGATTGCGCGCAATTCCTGGATGTGCCGGTTCATATTTTCCACATTGGCATAGAGCTCCAGGCAGCCGCGGTTGCCGCAGTTGCAGGATGGACCGGCGAAATTAATGGAGGTATGTCCCAGCTCGCCGCTCTGTCCGAAATCTCCGTCATAAATATTTCCGTGGAAAATATATCCGGCCCCGATGCCATTCATAATATGCAGATACAGCAGATTGTCCGAATGGGTGTGTGTGCCGTAGATTTTCTCTGCCAGTGCGCCTGCGCTGCTGTCATGGATCAGGTATGCGGGCAGACCGGTGCGCTCATGGATGATTTCCGACAGGGCCAGATTATGGATGCCCCAGAAATTCGCCGGTGTGGTCAGCTTCTGGGCATTGGTGTCCACAGGGCCTAAGGAGGAGATGCCGATGGCGACGATCTCTCTGCTCTGGCCTTTGCGCAACTGCTCATAGAGCTGTACCAGGGTTTCGATCAGGGTCTCCTGATCCAGGGAATCATACTTGCAGTCCCGCTGGGCAATGATCCGTCCTTTCAGGTCGGCCAGAATGCCGCTGAGCAGGTTTCTCTTGATCAGCATTCCCATGATGAGCGGGGAATTGGGGGACAGATCAAGGATAATAGGCTTCCTGCCAAGGGAAGAGTCCGCTTCGCTGGAAGAATAGGTGTACTCCTTGATGATATCATTGGCTATCAGATCGGACACGATGTTGCCAAGAGTGGTTTTGGTCAGATGCATGCTTCTGGCAAGGTTTGCCCGGGAGACGGACTGCCCTGTGCTGATCAGACGCAGGGCCAATGCTCGGTTCTTTTCTTTTACATTTGTGAGGTTGGTTCCGTGTAGTGACGGCATATCTCTTCGTCCTTTCTCTGGCGGAGACATGTGGCAAGCTCCCCTTTTTATTACCATAGATTCACATAGTTCTATTATACATAATTTGTCATAAAAATCAATAAAAAGGAATCAAAAAAGTGAAATAATGTTACTAAAAACGAAAAAACGATAATGTGAGACTGATAAACAAGAATTTACATAACGATAATCGTAAAAATAAACGAAATAAAAAGTATTTAAAATTAGTAAAGAATATTGATTTATATAGGAAAAGATGGTATTATCATCTTGAAAAGCACTAAATAAAAGGTACCGAAAAACCGTACATCATACAATAACGATGAGAAAGGGAAACGATATGAAGTATAGTATAGGGATAGACATCGGCGGGACCAAAAGTGCTGTTTTGCTGGGGAATCCCGGGGAAAACGAAAAACAGGACAGATTCATTTTACATAAAGAGGTATTTGAGACAAAAAAAGCCGGAGGTCCCATGGAAGTCGTCCGGAAGATGAAAGCTTTGATCCGCAGGATGCTGGAGGAGAGAGCGCTCGCCACAGAAGACATTGTGGGGATAGGCATCAGCTGCGGAGGGCCGCTGGACAGCAAAAGGGGGGTGATTATGAACCCGCCGAATCTGCTGGGCTGGGACAATGTCCCCATCAAGCAGATGCTGGAGGAGGAATTCGGGCTGCCGGTAGCCCTGGAGAATGACGCCAATGCCTGCGCGGTGGCGGAGTGGAAGTACGGCGCCGGCAGGGGCTATGACAATGTGATTTTCCTGACCTTTGGCACGGGGCTGGGCGCCGGGCTGATTCTGGACGGCAGGCTGTACCGGGGCGGCAGCGACATGGCAGGGGAAGTGGGCCATGTGAGGCTGGAGAGATGGGGCCCCGTGGGCTATGGCAAAATGGGTTCCTTTGAGGGCTTCTGCAGCGGTGCGGGCATCAGCCAGCTGGCCCGCATGAAAGTCCTGGAGAAGATGGAGAACGGTATGAGCCAGGGGCTGTGCCGGGGAATGGAGGATCTGGCCCAGCTCAACGCTAAAGACATCGCCATCGCGGCGGACAGAGGGGATGAGCTGGCTATCGAAATCTATCGCCTGTGCGGCGAGCAGCTGGGGCGCGGGCTGGCTATGCTGGTGGACATCCTGAATCCGGAGATCATTATCATCGGCAGCATCTTCCAGAGGTGCAGACACCTGCTCTGGCCCTACGCGGAACAGGTGATGAAGCGGGAGGCTCTGGAAGCGTCGGCAGCGGTCTGCGAAGTGGTGCCGGCCCAGCTGGGAGAACATATCGGCGATTATGCCGCGCTTTCCCTGGCGGCTTACAATTTTGGGGAGAGAGAAGAATTTGGAAGAGAAGAGTTTGAAGAAGATGAAAGCGCCTGAAGAGATCTGGAAGCAGGCCGCAGAGCGGTATCCTGCCATCAAGGTCTGTGAAGAAGAAATCATGAAAGCCTATTGTGAAATGCGCGAAAGCTTTGAACGGGGCGGGAAGCTTTTGATCTGCGGCAACGGCGGCAGCAATGCGGATGCCCAGCACATCGTCGGGGAACTGATGAAAGAAAACCGACTGCGCCGGCCGGTGTCTGAGGGGTTTGCGGCGGCATGCCGCAGGCTCTACCCCGGGGAAGCGCTGGAGGATCAGGTGCAGGGGGCGCTTCCCGCCATTGCCATCGGGGCCTGCCAGGCGCTTTATTCCGCCTACGCCAATGATGCCGCATCCGACATGGCCTATGCCCAGGAAGTCTTCGGTTATGGACGGCCGGGGGATGTGCTTCTGGCGCTGAGCACTTCAGGAAATTCGCGGAATGTGATAAATGCGGTAAAGGTGGCTGCGGCGGCAGGGCTGCGCTGCATTGGAATGGGCGGCCGGGACGGCGGCAGACTGCGGGAGCTGTGCGACATTTATGTGGCGCTGCCGGAGCGGGAGACTTATCTGGTGCAGGAATTGACGCTGCCTGTGTATCACGCATGGTGCCGCATGCTGGAATGCGCTTTTTGGGGAGCCGATAAGTAAGCCCTGAAAAAGCGTCGGCGGAAGAATGTGACAAAGCCTCTCTTACATATATTGTAGCAAGATTGATCAGCCGTGCAGGACTTGGAAAGGGCGCTTTGGCCCCGGGTTCCTCCATGGCTGATTTCCGAAAGGAAAGAGAGGGATGAAGACAATCTATGTAAAGGATACGGTACAAAAGCTGCTGCGCACTGACAGCATAAAGTGGAGGAAAGTGATCCCGGCATTTGCCCTGTTTGCCGCCATGTTTTTCCTGGGCAGGGAGGCGGCCCGGCTCCATGCCGAGGCCAGACAGACCTCCGGGGAGCTGCTGTCCGAGACTGAGGACTGGGGGCTGGGATTCGGCAAAGAGGGAGAAAAGCCCGCCGGCAATGCCACAGCGGCCCAGCTTGCCGGGTACGACGCCTATTACTGCGGGCCGGGGGAGGAGAAAGTGATCTATCTGACCTTTGACTGCGGCTATGAGAACGGGAACACGGAACCTATTTTGGACGCGCTGAAAAAACATAACGCCCAGGCCACCTTTTTCGTGGTGGGACACTTCCTGGAGTCGGCCCCGGAGATCGTAAAGCGCATGGCCGCCGAGGGCCACACCGTGGGCAACCATACATATCATCACCCGGATATGTCCAAGATTTCCGACAAAGCGGCTTTTCAGAAAGAAATGGATGACGTAGCCGCGCTTTTCAAGGAAGTGACCGGAGAGGATCTGGCCATGTACTACAGACCGCCCCAGGGGAAATACAGTACCGCGAACCTGCAGATGGCAAAGGAGCTGGGCTACTCCACCTTTTTCTGGAGCCTGGCCTATGTGGACTGGAACCAGGACTCACAGCCCAGCCATGAGGAGGCTTTCGAGAAGCTTACCGGCCGGATCCATCCCGGCGCCATCGTTCTGCTCCACAGCACTTCCAAAACAAACGGGGAAATCATGGATGAGCTGCTGACGAAATGGGAGGAGATGGGGTACACGTTCAAACCCCTTTCGGATCTTTTACAGAAATAACAGGAACACCGGCTGTCGCGTGTTCTACGGGATCGTCTCTATGGTTGCACCTAGACACCGACAATACGGCAAAAAGCCGCACTCTTCCCAGAACCGATGTTGGCAGTATTATAATACAAAACGGCCGGAAAGACAAGTTTTTTCTATGGTGGTTTCTATGGTTTCGGACTGACTGCCTTGACTTGCGCCGCTGTCTGCTCTATAATGGAAGTCGGCGAAAAGGACAGAATAAAGCCGCGAAAGCACACGTTAGCTGGGCGGCAGCGCTTTCACTAGGAGGGATTATGGATAAAGAACTGGTAATAGTCATTGACTTTGGCGGTCAATACAACCAATTGGTGGCCAGGCGCGTCAGGGAATGCAATGTGTACTGCGAAATCTATTCTTACAAGACGGATCTGGCGAAGATCATAGAGAAGAAGCCCAGGGGCATCATCCTCACCGGAGGCCCCAGCAGCTGCTATGAAGAGGGCGCGGCTACGTGCCCCGGGGAGCTGTTCGGGCTGGGCATCCCGGTGCTGGGGCTCTGCTATGGGGCACAGTTGATGATGCAGGTGCTGGGGGGAGAGGTGGCCCGGGCCGCAGTGCGGGAGTACGGCAAGACAGAGGTAGAGGTAGATCCCTCGTCCAGGCTGTTTACAAATGTGACGCCTCATACCGTCTGCTGGATGAGCCATTTTGACTATATCGCCCGCATGGCTCCCGGCTTTCGGACAGTGGCGTCTACGGCCAACTGCCCCGTGGCTGCCGCGGAGTGGGAGGAGAAAAAACTCTACGCCATCCAGTTCCATCCGGAGGTGCTCCATACGGCCGAGGGCTCCAAGATGCTCTATAACTTTGTCCGCGGCGTCTGCGGCTGCGGGGGGGACTGGAGAATGGACTCCTTTGTGGAGGACAGCATTCGGGCCATCCGGGAAAAGGTGGGAAAGGGCAGGGTGCTCTGCGCCCTCTCCGGCGGCGTGGACTCCTCTGTGGCGGCAGTGCTGCTGTCCAGGGCAGTAGGCGCCCAGCTGACCTGCGTGTTCGTGGACCATGGACTGTTGCGCAAGAACGAGGGGGACCAGGTGGAACAGGTCTTCGGCCCGGAGGGAAACTATGAGCTGAATTTCGTCCGTGTCAATGCCGCAGAGCGGTTTTACGCAAAGCTGGCAGGCGTATCCGAGCCGGAGCAGAAGCGCAAGATCATCGGAGAAGAATTCGTCAGGGTATTCGAGGAAGAGGCAAAAAAGATCGGCAGAGTGGATTTCCTGGTGCAGGGAACCATTTACCCGGATGTGGTGGAGAGCGGCCTGGGCGGGGAATCCGCAGTGATCAAATCCCACCACAATGTGGGCGGTCTGCCGGATTATGTGGATTTCAGGGAGATTCTGGAGCCGTTGCGAAATCTGTTTAAAGACGAGGTGCGAAAAGCCGGGCTGGAATTGGGGATTCCGCGGCACCTGGTATTCCGCCAGCCTTTCCCGGGCCCCGGCCTGGGAGTCCGCATCGTAGGCGAAATCACCGCGGAGAAAGTGAAGATCGTCCAGGAAGCGGACGCCATTTACAGAGAAGAAATCGAGAAAGCCGGCCTGGCAGGCTCCATCGGCCAGTACTTTGCGGCCCTGACCAACATGCGCAGCGTAGGGGTCATGGGGGATGAGAGGACCTATGATTACGCGGTGGCGCTGCGGGCAGTGAACACAGTGGACTTCATGACCGCGGAGGCGGCGGAGATTCCTTTCGCGGTGCTCAAGAACGTGATGAGCCGGATCATCAATGAGGTGAAAGGGGTCAACAGGGTGCTTTACGACCTGACTTCCAAGCCGCCCGGGACCATAGAGT